>Ga0255761_10000016_pt1 | contig 183106 bp, 153 predicted proteins | sample 071ome_29_FD_179961 | JGI IMG/M metagenome (GOLD analysis project Ga0255761, IMG submission 179961) | Coastal salt marsh microbial communities from the Groves Creek Marsh, Skidaway Island, Georgia - 071407BT metaG (version 2) | ecosystem: Environmental > Aquatic > Marine > Intertidal zone >... | reverse complement strand
AGGAAGCCTGAAAAACAGGCGCACGAAATATTTTCCAATTTTTATCTGAAAATCAGAAAATAGCTCAAAACCATTTTTAAAATTTTGGCAGAATTTTCAAAAACATACAGAATGTGCTACTGTATGTGCTACCGTTTTACAAAAGTTATCTCACACGCCTTACACAGTCTACCTTCTAGTATGTAATCAGTGATGTCCGCATAATCTCCCGTCTTTTGATAGATGTCTTACTCTCTTCCAAGAACGATCTTCCATCCTTTATCCATCAGTGACTTTACCTGACTCTCTGTGAGTATTACAACCTTTTTCTTTGGTCTCATAAACTTGTTTACTTATAAATAGTCCTTTAAAGGATGAAGTCGTGCTGCAACTTTGAATAATAGGGGGGAGGTTTGGATAAAGAAAGTGAAGAAATTGACGTTCTGGAAATGACGTTTGACGAAGTTTTCAGGATTTTAGACGATGGACTGATCATGAATGCCAAAATATTAATACTATTACAAGCATTGAGACTCCAATTATGAGTCTGCTAAAATGCTATTATGAAATACTCTGACAGACCCCGTCTCATCATTGAGGCCAGTGATGCTGATAAGCTGATTGATATTATAAGCATCACCATGCTTGCATCTGCTTTTGTGTACCTGAGCATGAATTATTCTGCCTTGCCCGATAGAATACCGACTCATTTTGACGGGAGTGGTCATCCTGATGGATGGGGAAGCAAAGAAACAATTTGGTTTTTACCGGTTTTAGGTGCTTTACTTTTTTTCGGGCTTAGGTTTCTTTATAATATTCCCCACAGATTTAATTATCTCGTCGAGATTACAGCTGATAACGCAGAAAAGCAATATCGGCTGGCAGTAAATATGATACGGTATCTGAACCTAGCTATCGCCATTATTTTTAGTGTCATTGTAATCTCCATGATCCAGATTGCTTTGAATCGCGCTGATGGCTTAAGCCCCTTATTTATGGTACTCATCGTTTTACTGATATTTCTTCCTTCGGTCTATTTTATATACAAATCTTTATTGAACAGGTGACAGTCGATTGGGGTCGCGGTAAATTTATTTGGGCATGCTTACTATTAATTGTTTATATTAATAACGAAATATAATCTATGAATAAGGAATCAGCCCCTGGCTTATCTTATCTGACCATCAATGCACTTATATGGGGCGCTGCTATCTTAGGAGGATCATATGTTTTTAAGGATATTCCTCGTTACGATCTCATTCTTGCTTTTTCAGCTGTCGGCTATTCCGTGTCTAATGCATTTATTTACTATTGTATGAAGCAGCATGGGTATTTCGATAAAAATGATCAAAATACAAGCCATTATTAAAAATTTAAATGTCATATAATTAATTGGCAAGTCGATTTATTCAAGCCGCTAATTATTCCCTAATAAGTTCGAAAGTGCTCAAGTATTTTAGTGTACTTATTGAAAAGAAAACTTTGATCAAAATAGGTATTTCAACGGGAACTAGTCCACAGTTGTTTTATAAATTGATTGCAGATTTTCTAAAGGAATTTCCGGAGAATCGTGAGAAAATATTTGTCTATCAATTGGACGAATGGGGTGGTTTGTCAATTAAAGATTCATCGTCCTGTGCCTACTATATGCAAAAATACGTTGTGGATGCCTGGGACTTACGTCAGGATCAATGTCAATTTATAGATGGATCAAGGTTGTTTGATAAATGCTATATTCACAACTTGTCGCAAGTATATAAAAATGTTTCTTTGGATTTAAGCATTTTGGGTTTAGGTGTGAATGCTCATATTGCTCTCAACGAACCGGGATCCGCCTATAATTCCCAATTTCGAATTATAAGCTTGTCAAATACTTCAAAAGCTCATTCGATGCTATCGGGAATGGTCAAATCGGACAAGCCAGTTTGCGGGATCACAATTGGGTTCAAGGAAATTTTAGACTCTGAAGTCTTGTATTTAATAGTAGCTGGAAAACATAAGAAAAAAGCCTATTCAGATTTTATTAATCATGTTGCAGAAGAGATTTGCCCTGCTGTAAATCTATATAGACACCCTCAGCTATTGTGTTTTATTGACAGCAGTTCTGTAAAGTAAATTCTATATTCATATATGCAATTAGATCTTCTAGACTGGATAGTCATTGGAATTTATCTCCTTATCACGACAGCAATAGGATTTTGGTTTACTTCTCGAGCTGGCAAAAGCATGGAGGATTACTTTCTCGCTGGAAGAAGTCTTCCATGGTGGATTGCAGGTACTTCAATAGCTGCTACGTGGTTCGCTACAGATGCCCCGCTAGCTGCTGCATCACTCGTCAGGCAACATGGTATTTTTGGGAATTGGTTATGGTGGTATGAGGCAGGTGGTTTGATGTTATTGGTGTTTTTCTTTGCCAAATACTGGAGACGGAGTAATATCATGACTGATGCTGAGTTGATGGAAATTCGCTATTCAGGTAATGCGGCTGGGTTTCTTAGGGTATTTTCCGCTATCTATAATGGCATTATCAAGAATTGTGTAATTATGGGGTGGGTAATGTTAGCCATGGTGAAGTTTGCACAGGTACTTCTTGGATGGGATGCTAGCCTTACGCTTGGAATATGTGTATCTATTGCAGTTGTATATACCTTTGCATCAGGATTATGGGGAGTAGTTAGTACTGATATGTTCCAGTTTTGTACTGGAATTATTGGCTCTGTAATATTAGCAGTTATTGTCCTTAATACTCTTGGAGGTCCAGCCGGAATGGTGGATAATATCAGTAAGTTAAGCGATACACCAGAGGGTGTAATGGATATCTTGCCAAGTACTAAACATACAAGTCCTTTAGAGTTTGTTTCCTATCTCTGCTTGATATTTGTCCTATGGTCACGAAGTGGGCATGACGGATATAGTGCACAGCGTTTGTTTGCTACACGTTCAGATAAACATGCGGTACTTGCTAGTTTTTTATGGGGGTTTCTTGGGATTACTGTGATGACATGGCCTTGGATCATAGTAGGTCTGGGTTCTCTTGTGATTTTTCCTGTCTCTGAGGCTTCCGCAGCCTTGTCTGCAGATCCGGAATTAGCTTATCCTATGATGCTATCCGAACTTATGCCTGTAGGTTTGAAAGGTATGCTTGTTGCATCATTTCTTGCAGCATTCATGAGTACTATGGATACGCACCTGTGTTGGGGAGGATCATATATGGTCAACGACATATATAAGCGATTTTTCCGCAAAAATGACTCTGAAGAACACTATGTCCTTGCGTCAAGAGTTTCAATTCTTTTTCTTGCTGGCTTAGCGACTATTACAGCGTATTATATGGACTCTATTGAACGGGCGTGGATATATATTATAGATCTTACTGCTGGTATGGCGATAGTATGGGCACTTCGCTGGTATTGGTGGAGGGTGAATGCGTGGGCGGAGTTATCTGCAATGATATCTTCACTTATACTTGCAAATGGAGGCTTTATAATTTCTGGCCTTTATTCATTTGGCCTGTTGAGTGATAAATGGTACGACAGTATTAATATGTATTATACAACAGATTATAATATGATTAGGGCTGTATTTATCCTTTTGATAAGTACGGTAATATGGATATCTATTGTTTTTATAACTGATGCTACTGACCGTAAAGTACTTTCAAAATTCTACAGAAAAGTACAACCATCTGGATGGTGGGGCCCCATCGCAGCCGATAATCTTGATGTGTCAACCGGTCCATCTGGATGGCACAAATGGAAAGGATGGTTTTCAGGTGTTGTATTTGTTTACAGCAGTCTATTGGGAATAGGATATTTGGTGACAGCACGATATCTTATGGGTCTTTCTTTTTTATTTGCTAGCCTGCTTTCACTTTATATATTGATTAAGCAATTTGATATCAATTCATCAAAAATCAAAAATTTATGAGTCTTAGAATTGTTCTTATAGGGGCTGGTAGCAAGGAGTTTGGACCTGCTACCACCAGAGATGTGATGCTGAGTGATATCCTAGCAGGAAGAAATATCCATTTGGTATTAATGGATATAAACCCTGTTGAGTTGGAAAACCACCAGAAATATGCAGTGGAGATAGCCGAAAAGCTAAATCGTAATATAATAGTTAGTCATACAACAAGTCTGGAAAAGGCTCTGGAGGGTGCGGATTTTGTAATTACGGCTATTGAAATAAAACGTTATTACTACTGGTCTCAGGATTTTCATATTCCCCGAAAGTATGGGTTTAAACAGATTTATGGCGAAAACGGGGGTATTGGAGGAATTTTTCACGCACTTAGGAATTTTGGCCCGACCCATAAAATTGTGACTGCAATGGAGCAAATCTGTCCAAATGCTATGTTGTTAAATTATACGAATCCATTAACAAAATTATCTGAGCTTATCTCCAGAATAAGCTCGATAAAATTTGTTGGGCTTTGTCATGGGGTATTTCAGGGAAAAACTCAATTAGCTGCTTTGCTTGACCGTGATGTTCATTCTTTTAATGCTGAAGCATCAGGCATTAATCATTTCAGCTGGTTTCACAGTATAACAGATTCAGATGGAAATGATCTGTATCCTGAACTAAAAGAAAGGGAATCAAAGGCTCATTTGTTATCTGATTGGGATGAAATTGCTTTAAGCAGAGTATTACTAAGGGTATATGGTTTGTATCCTTCACCAGGGGCAAACCACATAGGTGAATATGTGAGGTGGGCTTCCGGTTTTCTTGCTAGCCAGCAATTACAATATTATTATGATCCCCTTGAGGGAGATCCATGGATTAATAAAGAAATTCCAACCTATTTATATAATCTAAATGTAAGACCTACAGAGATTCCATTTGATAAGAGCCTTACCAATAATGCTTTGTACCCTCATGATAATAAAAAGAATTCTGAAGAAATATGTGGATCTGGCGAATTGGCTATACCCATAATTGAGGGTATCTCTGAAGGCCACGAACAATATCTTGATGCTGTCAACTTACCGAATAAGAATCTACTTGTTCCTGGATTGCCGAAGGATGCAATTGTAGAAGTGCCTGCATTTGTTTCTTCGCGTGGGATCGAAGCCAAGTCTATGCCGACTTTGCCAACAGGAGTTCTGGGATTTCTTCATATTCAATGCAGTATTAACAAACTTCTTGTAGAAGCATATCTTGAAAAATCACGACTTAAATTGTTACAAGCTGTGTTATTGGATCCTACGGTTGATTCTTACAGTAATGCTGTCATGTGTGTCAATGAAATGTGTGATCGTCAGGCAGATGTTCTCCCTGAATTAAAATGGTAAGTTGGATTGTGGTGATATAAAATATTGTGCAATAGGTCATGTGTGTATGGATAAAGTCGGCGAAAAGAATTATATACCTGGGGGGTCAGCTGCTTATGCATCGTTATTGGCGCATAAACTGGGTTGCAAAGTCAGTATAAAGACATCCTATGGACCTGATTTCCCTTTTGTTTCAATCTTTGATGACATTGAGATTGGTAATTCAGGTTCTGAACGAACTACAATTTTTTGTAACGACTATAATCATGAAGTCCGAAGGCAATTTCTGCTTCAGGAGGCGGAAAAAATTCAAGTTGATTCTGATCTTTTGGATTTTGATGAATTTGACATAGTTCATTTTTGTCCAATTGCTGATGAGTTTTCAGCTCGGCTAATCTCAATGGTTAGCTCTAAGGTATTTAAACTTGTGACTCCGCAGGGTTGGCTTAGAAAGAAAAACCAAGATATGAGTATAAGCTCCAAATCTATGGATTGGTCAATGCTTGCACATGCGGATATAGTAGTTATGAGCAGAGAGGATTTGGAAGATCAGAATATATTTCACCAGCTAGTTACTTCTAGGGTTAAGTGTCTTGCAGTAACAATGGGGAATGATGGAGTAAGGGTATACAGCAAAAAAAATATAAAGCATTACCCGGCAATACCTTCCAAGCCGGTGGATACTACTGGAGCAGGTGATATTTTTGCAACAGCTTTGGCCTTAGCTTACTACACTAGTGGAAATCTTGACAAAAGCGTAGAGTATGCTCAAAAACTAGCGTCAGATAGTGTAAGATATCGAGGTCTGGATTTCATTACGAATTTAGATACATTCAGATATGAATAAAAGCTTTGATTTGACTTTTGTGACTGCAAGGCTTTTATTGAAACCCTGTACTACTGAAGATGCTGATCTTGTTCTTGCATTATTAAACTCAGCTTTGTTTATTCAATCTGTAGGAGATCGAAATGTCAGGGATTTAGAAGCCGCCAAGCAGTATATCCGGGAACGAATGTTGCCTCAAATGAACCGAATGGGATTCGGTAATTACGTCATTATCCGAAAATCCGACAGCATGAAATTAGGAACTTGCGGCTTATTTGACAGACCGGGCTTGGAAGGTATCGATATCGGTTTCGGCTTATTGGAACCATATCACGGGAAGGGTTATGGCTATGAAGCTTCCGTATGCATACGGAATGCTGCTTTTGAATTATTTGGAATTAAATTGCTTAGAGGGGTTACCGTAAAAGAAAACAAAGCCTCTCGTGGATTATTGAAAAAATTGGGTATGCACTATGTCCAAGACGTCAGGCTTCCAGGGGACACAGTGGATTTGATGCTCTACGAGTTAAGCTTCGAAACATTTAAAGGCATATAATTATTCCTCCGTCATATCATCTGATTTCTCAAGAGACTTTAGCTATATTTAGGAAAAAGGCTATTGGAAATAATACTGGTATCTCTGGCTGCTTTTTTGGCTGCTATCCTGACTTTCTTTTCAGGATTTGGATTGGGTACTATCCTGACGCCTGTATTCCTGATTTTCTTTCCTGTAGACCTGGCTATTGCTCTGACAGGTCTCGTGCATTTTTGCAATAATATCTTCAAGTTGTTTTTAGTTGGTAAAAATGCAAGGCTATCAGTCTTATTAAGATTTGGTATCCCTGCTGTATGTGCAGCGGCTCTAGGGGCTTGGGTTTTATTGCGATTGCCAATTCAGACCACATTGTATGCTTACGATTTGTATGACCATAGCTATGATGTTTCACCTGTTGAATTTGTTATCGCTTTGTTCCTATTGATTTTTGCTGTATTTGATTTGCATCCGGGGCTTAGGAATATACAATTCGATAAGTCAAAGCTTGTTATCGGTGGCTTACTGAGTGGATTTTTTGGTGGCTTATCAGGGCATCAGGGTGCTCTCCGCTCCGCTTTTTTAATAAAGTCGGGTTTGTCTAAAGAAGCCTTTATCGGTACAGCTGTAGTTATTTCTAGTTGTGTGGATTTTTCCAGATTGATGGTTTATTCTACGCGATTCATGGATGCTTCTCTTCTAGAGTACAAAGGCTTGATGATTATCGCTACTATAAGTGCTGTGACGGGGGCATATATCGGCAATACTATGTTGAAAAAGCTCACTTTAGCTTTTATCCGGAATTTTGTAGCTGTTCTTTTAATTGTCTTATCCCTGGCTTTGGGATTGGGCTTTTTGTGATGTATCCAAATAAACGGAGATACGAATATTAGTTTTATGAGTTTTCCATTTCCTGCAATTCCGACAACAGACATAAAGGTTGAAGCTAATACTAACATGGAAATGATACTAATCGCTGATGTAGGTCTTGGTCTCTTGTGAGAACTCAATCAATTCGTAAGCGTCAGAAACCTGAAAGACTGAAGGAAGGATATTTATGATCTGGTAAGGCGATAAAAAAGAACTCTTATCCTCAAGGATTGTAAATAATCAGTATAGTCCTATTTTTACAAGCAAACAAGGCCGTTGGCAGAGATTCAAAAAGATATAAATTTGGCAGCCCGGGCTATCCGGGAAGGAAAGCTTGTGGCATTTCCGACCGAAACCGTCTACGGGCTTGGAGCGGATGCTCTTAATCCCATTGCTGTTGCCCGAATCTTTGAACTTAAGGAGCGTCCCAGTTTTGACCCTTTGATTGTGCATATATCCAATCTGTCTGCATTGTACAAACTGACAGATGATCCCAATCCATACATAAGTATTCTTGCCCAAAAATTCTGGCCAGGGCCATTGACCATGGTCCTTAAAAAGTCGAAACTGGTTCCGGATATTGTGACTTCCGGACTGGATACAGTAGGGATACGCATGCCGGATTCAGACATTGCTTTGCAACTTATTAAAACATCAAATTGTCCCATAGCTGCACCCAGTGCCAATAAATTCGGAAAGTTGAGTCCTACGAAGGCAGAGCATGTGATTGGTCATTTATCTGATGTAGATTATGTCATTGATGGAGGCCAAACAACTGTCGGTATTGAATCAACGATCATAGCACTTTCGGAAAATGGTTTTCGTTTATTAAGGCCGGGTGTTATAACACGAGGGGACATTGAACGCTATGTGCCTTATGATGAAACTCATGAGGAAGGGGATGGCGTTGCGGCTCCTGGAATGATGGATGCGCACTACAGCCCGGAAAAGCCTTTGTTCCTTCTTTCAGATGTTGAAGGATTAAAACTTCAAGCTCAAAGAGGTATTTACATTCAGTTCAGGAATGCGCCTCCACCAGGCTTTGATAAGGTGCTCGAAATGGCTCCGGGTGGTGATCTGAAAAAATATGCTGTCAGGATGTTTTCAGTCATCCATGATTTGCAATTAAGAAATATCGACTTTATACTTGTTGAGGATTTGCCGGAAGAAGGTGTAGGTATTGCCATCATGGACCGCCTGCGCAAAGCCAGCTTCAATCATAAAGCCAGTGTGTCACGATTTTTACATAAGTGATGATTCCTTTTTGTTGTATGAGAATATCTACAACAGTTTTATGCACAAGCTTTTTGAAACCCAGAGTGATTTTTTGGATGAGGTAAAGGAAGGTGCCGATGAGGCAGCCATGAAAAAGTGGAATGACTCAATCAAACAATATCTCGACATTGATAATCTGCAGGAGTGTAACTTATTCCAGGAGGAGTGAGAACGCTAAAGCCAGCGTCCATTAGTCATAACACCCTTCTCCTTCTTCAGCAAGCAGTATTTTAAGTCCAAAAGTCCCCCAACTCGTGCGTTGTGCCTGCAATAAATTAAATTCAGCAGTTCTCGTATTGACAGAAAAGTTGATTTCTACTTTCTTAAAGGCTTGTAGTTTTATGCCTGCATACGCTTCGTAAATAACTCTTTTGGTATCTGAAAAAGAGATATAGTGATCATCGCCCCATCCAAACCAACCACTAAGATGGGCATTGTAAAGTACAAGCCTTGCAATTGCTCCAGCTGATATGGCCAAGGAAAGGTGTTCGTTGTTGACAAGCAATACTCCCGGGTTGTGGGTATCTGTATAGCTTAAATTATCGACCATTTTTTCTACGTTCATGACCTTTCCAATGTCAAAGCCCAGTCCGAGATGGGTATAATATCCAAGGCTTAACTCAGGCCTGACTTGCAGTGCAAGCTTTTTTACAGGCCTCCAGATAACGGCTTCTGCAGCAAGCTGATACATGAACACGGGCATAAGACTCCTGTTCACCTGCCCCACAGCATATTCCTTGGATCCATCCTGTTCCCACAAGTTGCCATCAGGCCTGTGTGCGCCAAATAGATTTTCAACAGATTTGACCAGGCCCAAACTCGCAAAACCGAAAGTGAATGAGCTGTTGATAGCCATATCGAGGCGTCTTGCCGAGTGTACGAACAATTTATTCCCTTCGATGCGACGTGTGCTTCTGAAACCGGTAAAAGACGAAAATGGCCTGTCCTGAAAATGGCTGTATCCAGCGAGTGTGTCTTCGGCAAAGTCTGGAATTTGGTCAGATATGTGTTGTGGGCTGAACCCAACGACGGTGAAGACAAAATTATGTGATTTGCGTTCCTGTCTGAATCCGATATTATACAGAATTTTGTCAAGCAGGAATCCATCTATTTTTTCTCTTACAAACGGCAAGGCAAGGTAGGGGTGATTGGCCAGGGCGCCATAAAAGCCTAGACGCAACGCTACCGTGTAGTTATTACTTAATGTGGTACTATCCCTGAGGAAGTCGGCGAAGTAATCCTGGTCGATTGACAATTCAAAGCCGGTTAAGTCATATTCCTGTGCTTCGACAGGCTTTTGGAGGGCTGCAACAATAAGAAATAACAGAAGGTATCTTTTATTCATCCGGCGAATCTAATAAATTGATCAGGAATAGACTTTTCATTGACACAAATTAAAGCGTAAAATGTCTATCTGTGTTGTCTTAATGTGGAAGCTTATTCAATTTTATATAAAAGAAAATCAACTACTCAAAAGCTGGAAATGTCTTAAGTGTTACATTATCAGTCACTTAGCTTGATTTATGTTGTTTTTTCCTTATATTAATTCTTTAGTCTTTGGCAAAATATCGGAATTATGAATGATATAAGGATAAGCAGAGAAGGACAGAAGGCAGGTATCAAGCAACTCATAAGCAAGTTCAGGGCAGAGATGCCTCCTATTGAAAAAGCCCGAAGATTCAATCGTATGGAAAGGAGGAGAGCGCTCATGAATCTGGTCCGAAAATTATCCAGACACCAGTACAAATAGTCGGTTCATTGCCGAGTTCGATTAAATCCTGATCTGTTTAAAACATTTTCACATCTGCTAAGCGATTGGAATATATTTGCATGTTTATACATGTATTGTGACTGCTAAAACCAAGTACCATCCATTCAGGACCAACGTCAAATTGGCTCTCCCTTTGATAGCTGGTCAGCTGGGTCAGGTGTTTGTGATGTTGGCTGATAATATTATGGTGGGGCAGCTAGGTACCGTAGCACTGGCAGGTATTTCCTTGGGTATTGCCATCTTTGCATTTGTTTTTGTCATAGGCATGGGTCTGGGTTTTGCACTTCCGCCATTGGTAGCAGAAGCCTATGGCAAGAGAGATATCAAAAGTATAAAGGAACCACTCTTTAACAGTATGCTGATTAATATCGGATACGCTTTAGTGGTGATACTCCTGTTTGAATTATTTGCGCCATTGATGTATCACCTGGGACAGGAAAAAGATATTGTCGCTGTTGCCATGCCTTATTTGCGTCTTTCGATTTATTCTATGCTGCCCTTTATGTTTTTCCAGGTTCTTCGTTCATTAAGTGATGGAAAAGGCAGCACCTCGATTGCTATGAAGTCACTTTTAGTAGCCAATATGTTTAATATTCTGTGTAATTATATACTGATTTTTGGAAAGCTGGGATTTCCTGCTATGGGTGTTGAAGGTGCTGCCTTGAGTTCTTTGCTGGCGCGTTGTGTAATGGTTCTAGTCTGGTTCGTCTTGATATGGGAGTCAAAGGAATTTATGGCTCAGTTTTCTGGCTGGACCTTAAAACTGGCTTCGACTAAAATGAGCAGTAAGATATTTCGTTTAGGCATCGCAACATCATTTCAAATGCTGTTCGAAGTTTCTATTTTTTCAGGCTCTACACTTATGATGGGACGCATTGGGGAGACTGCTTTGGCAGCTCACCAGATTGCTTTAAATATAGTATCAGTCAGCTTTATGTTTACCAGTGGCTTTGCATTAGCGGCTACAATAAGGGTAGGTCAGCACTTTGGTAATAGAGATTCTGTCGGCGTGAAGGAAGCAGGTGTGGCAGCATTGTCCATGTCGGCGCTGTTTATGCTGTTTTCAGCAGTGTTATTATTCCTGCTCAGATATTTTTTGCCATCCCTGTATATAAATGAAATTGAAGTTATTCAACTGGCTGCCAGTATGCTCTTGTTTGCTGCGGTATTTCAAATTCCTGATGGCGTTCAGGTCAGTGCTATTGGTGCATTGCGAGGTGTTCAGGATGTAAAAGTGCCAGCCATACTGACTTTTATTGCCTATATACTTATAGGTCTTCCGACTGGATATTTTTTAGCCTTTGTTCTGGAGTTTTCCTATGCTGGAATATGGCTGGGCCTGCTAACAGGACTTAGCCTTTCGGCACTTTTTAACACAATTCGTTTTTTCAGAATTCAGAGACATATTTTCCCCGTAATTTAGGGTGTCATGCTTCGAGTTTAAAATCTCCATAACAATTCCATAATAATTTGAATTATATTAGAAGTGTATAATTCTGATAAAAAGATTATATAAGTACGAGTCGAAAAAATAAACTGATCTTTAATTCTTTATTACAAGAATTATCGGGTTATGGCTCAGACTCATAAGTTAATATCAAACCCGATCACAATGCCAGAAAAGCCAATTATTTGGAGAGGAATCATAGGGTTCATACTCGGTGTAGCTCTCGTTTTTCTTGCTTTAAAGTTTAAGGACAGGATTGTTGCTTCCAAAAAACAGCCCGCCATTAAAGTCGAGAAACAAGTCAAAAAAGTTATTACAGATACGGTTCGGAATTCAAGTATTCCTGTAGAGATCATCGAAAAGGGGACACTGCAGGCACTGCGTAAGGTAGAATTGTATTCTGAAGTCCAGGGTATCATGAAGCCTGGCCAAAAGCTCTTCAAACCTGGCCAATCCTACAGAGAGGGTGAATGGATTCTTGAAATTGATGATTCAGAGTTTTTAAGCAGTCTGAAGGCAGAAAGATCTGTCATTTATAATCAAATCGCTCAGGCTATGCCGGATATACGACTCGACTATCCGGAGCACTATGAAAAGTGGTCTGCATATCTTGGTCGGTTCGATGTAAATACCGATGTTCCGCTATTACCGTCTTTTGATGAGGATAAGGAGCGATTTTTCATCAACAGTAAAGGAATAGTCACGAGTTACTACAAGATTCGAAATCTTGAAGAGCGATTGAAAAAGTTCCGCATAAAGGCACCATTTTATTGTCTGTTGACCGAAGCCATGGTTTTTCCGGGAGCCCTGGTGCGGCCTGGACAAAAACTTGGTGAGATCATCAGCCCAGCAGTATACGAAATGGCCGTTAGTGTTGATGCCAGCTACATAAATTATATCCAGACAGACCAGCAAGTTAAATTGCGAGATCTCGAAGCGCAGAATACCTGGACGGGTCGAGTTGTCAGGATCGATCCGGTTGTCAATACGGTGACTCAAGGCATTACAGCCTACATTGAAGTCCGTGGAAAAGGCTTGAAAGCAGGCATGTTTCTCGAAGCGATATTCAGTGGAACACCGGTGGTGAATAGTTTTGAATTATCTCGTAAGCTGCTGATCGAGAATAAGTCGACCTTCGTAGTTCGTGGTGACAGCCTTGCTCTGATACCTTTAACGATCAGCTTTTTCAAGGAAAGCACCGCTGTAGTAAGTAACCTGAAGGATGGTGATATCGTTTTGAAGAATCCTGTTCCGGGAGCCTATGACGGTATGTTGATAGAAGTTATTAATCCTTAATCTTAGTATCTGATAGCACGACCAAAATGAAGAAAATTATTTCATATTTCATCAGGTATCATGTGGCTGTTAATATTATGGTGATAGCTTTCGCCATTTTCGGAATTATGGGTGCACGGTCAATGCGTTCAAGCTTCTTTCCATTGATTGACTCAAAAATAATCACCATCCAGGTCAGTTACCCGGGAGCCTCTCCACAGGAAATAGAGGAAGGCGTTGTGTTAAAAATAGAAGAAAATCTTAAAGGTCTGCTTGGTATTGACAGGGTTACTTCTATTTCCAGAGAAAATTCGGGTACAATAACAGTTGAGATTTTAAAGGGTTATGACATCAATGTGATTCTTTCAGAGGTCAAGAATGCTGTTGACAGGGTGCCTTCTTATCCAGTAGGAATGGAACCTCTTGTAGTAAGTAAGCAGGAAAGTGTCAGGGAAACCATTTCTTTTGTTGTTACCGGAAAAAATATACCTCTTCGCACCTTGAAACAAATTGCGCGCAATGTTGAAAATGACTTGTTGCGTATGGATGGCATATCGAAAGTTGAACTTACTGGATTCCCTCTGGAAGAAATTGAAATAGCTGTTGATGAAAAGGATTTGCTTGCCTATCAGCTAAGTATTGAGGAAGTTGCAGCAGCTGTTGCCAGTGAAAACCTTTTGACAACGGGTGGTAATATCAAAACGGATATTGAAGAGTACCTGATTCGGGCAAGCAGTCGGTCCTATTTTGCGGATGAGTTAGATTATGTTATTGTCAAGACGAATATTGATGGAAGTGTTGTTTATCTAAAAGATTTAGCAGAAGTAAGGGATATTTTCAGAGATATACCTGATGTCAATTATTTCAACGGAGAACTGTCTGTTAATGTAGCAGTGAGCAATACCAATATCGAGGATCTTATAAGTTCTGCCGATAAAGTCAAAGCCTACATTGAGGAATTCAACAGCAAGTACACCAATGTGCAATTGCATGTTGTCAGCGACTCAAGTATTACCTTGGTACAGCGTACCGAGCTTTTGACTGAAAATGCTCTAATCGGTATTTTGCTTGTGTTGATTTTATTGTCCTTGTTTTTGAACACCCGACTTGCTTTTTGGGTGGCCTTTGGCTTGCCAATCAGTTTTCTTGGAATGTTTGCATTTGCGGGGCAAACAGGGATTACGATAAATGTGCTTTCTCTCTTTGGAATGATTATAGTTATTGGTATTCTTGTTGATGACGGAATCGTAATAGCGGAAAATATATTCCATCACTTTGAGAAGGGGAAAAGTCCTTTGCGAGCAGCTATAGATGGTACTATGGAAGTAATACCTCCTATCTTTTCTGCCATCGTGACGACCATGCTGGCTTTTTCAACCTTTCTCTTTCTTGATGGGCGTATAGGAGAATACTTCGGTGAAGTAGCTGTGATTGTTCTGCTAACTCTATCTGTATCCTTGATTGAAGCCCTCGTTATTTTGCCAGCTCATATTGCGCACTCTAAGGCGCTTGTCAAGGATAACGACAGGCCTAAGAAAAAGACTTTGGTGTCCAATGTATTTGCCGGATTGCGGAAGATAAATCACTATGGCGATGAGATCATGAATTTCCTCCGGGACAGGATATTCTCAAAAGTTCTTAACTTCGTTCTCAAGAATAAATTTCTTTCATTCAGCGTGGTGTTAGCGCTGTTTATTATTACAATTGGATCAGTACAGGGTGGGATTATCAGAACCAGCTTTTTTCCGATCATTGCATCTGACAGGGTGCAGGTGACCCTTAAAATGCCTGAAGGCACTCATGTTGATATTACAGACTCACTGGCAATGGCTGTTGAAGATGCTATGTGGCAAGTGAATGCAAGCTTTAAGCCCAGACAAACGGGTGGGCAGGATATTATTGAAAACGTCATTCGACGTATTGGTCCCGGCTCAGCAAATGCTACTATTACTGCGAATTTGTTGCCCGGAGAGTTGAGGGATTTTCCATCTTTCGTGATAAGCAATGCGATCCAGGATTCTGTCGGTCAGATTTATGAAGCCGAAAGCCTTATTTATGGCTCGGGGTCTAATTTTGGAGGAAGGTCTGTTGCTGTATCCATCCTTGGTAACAACATAACTGAATTGAAAGGTGCCAAAGAAGCGTTGAAAAGGGAGCTCAATAAGCTGGCACAGCTTAAAGACATCAGTGATAATGATCCGGAGGGTATCAAAGAAATAAAGCTTGAACTAAAGAAAGAAGCATACCTGTTGGGATTGTCTACAAGGGCACTGATGAATCAGGTCAGAAATGGATTTTTTGGTTTTCAGGTACAGCGCTTTCAAAGAGGGCGTGATGAAATTAAGGTATGGGTCAGGTATGATGAAACCGGAAGGTCTACAGTCAAGAAGTTAGATGATCTTCTTGTCGCTACACCATCAGGACTTCAGGTCCCGTTGAGGGAGGTAGCAGAATATAGTATCGAAAGGGGAGACGTAGCTATTAACCACCTTGAAGGGGAGCGAGAAATCCAGGTGTCTGCTGAATTGAAGAATCCTACAGATAGTGCAACAGACATTATGGATTTGATCCGGACCCAGATATTTCCAGACATTCAGGCGAGGTATCCAAGTGTCAGGCCATTATATGAAGGCCAGAATAGGGAGGCAGGCAAATTTATAGGATCAGCCAAAGTGGTCTTCCCGATTGTCTTGATACTGATCTATATTGTCATAGCCTTCGTTTTCAGATCCTACAGTCAGCCTCTTCTATTGTTGTTTCTTGTTCCTTTCAGTATGATAGCAGTTGCATGGGGGCATTGGCTGCATGGAATGTCAATAAATATACTTTCATTGCTTGGCATTATTGCTCTTATTGGAATCATGGTCAATGACGGTCTGGTATTGATCAGTAAGTTTAATGGCAACCTCAAAAAAGGAATGCACTTTGATGATGCCCTTTATGAAGCTTCACGCTCAAGGTTCAGGGCAATCTTTTTGACTTCCCTGACAACTATTGCTGGTCTGGCCCCTCTTATCTTCGAAACAAGCCGACAAGCACAATTCCTAATTCCTATGGCTATCTCAATTGCTTATGGAATTGGCATTGCCACCGTATTGACTTTACTGGTATTGCCTATTTATCTCTCCTTTGTCAACCGGGTCAAACTCTACTGGAACTGGCTGGTCACCGGAACATGGCAAGAGGCTGAAAAGCTTGAAAGGGCAGTTAAAGAGCTCAAACACGAAAAAGATGATTGGTAGACAGATGTTGATAATGCTGGTTTTTATTTCCATGGCGCATTGTTCATATGGGCAAGAGGATTCTCTTGCGCTCACTCAGGCCATTGAATATACTCTTGAAAACAATTTTCAGATACGTATTACTCAAAATATCAGTGATATTGCTGAAAAAAACACAACTGTTTTCAATACAGGGCAATTGCCATCGGTTTTTATGGATGGTTCTGCCAATTATTCCCTGGATAATACCAATGCTAATTTTCAGGATGGGCGAACCGCAAAGGTCCGTTCTGCGCCCTCACAAGCTGTAAGGCTTTCCATGAATGTGTCATATACAATTTTCAATGGCTATCTAAGAAAATACACCATTGATCAATTAACCAAACAGTACCAGTTGACTGAATTACAGTTGAAGGCAACTATGGAAAACCTGGTAGCCCAGACTTTATCACAATATTATCGACTGGCCGCAAGTCAGAATACCCTTATGATAATGGAGGATATGATATCCTTATCCCAGAAACGGATGGAGCGCGCACAGCAGATGTTTGAATTTGGACAGGGTAGCGGTCTGAATGTTTTGAACGCTGAGGTTGATTTAAATAATGACAGTCTCAATTACATAAATGCGCGATTACAATTTGAAAATACCAGGCGACAGCTCAATAATACAATGGCTGTAGATGCTGATTCTGCATATATTGTCTCATCAGTCACTGACATGGAAGAACTTTTTGACAGAGAGACTTTGTATAGAGCGATGATGGAGAACAATACAAATCTGACTCTTGTTGATAAGGATATTCAATTAGGTAAATTGCAAATCAATCTGGCTGAAGCCAGGAGGTTACCGAGTTTTGATATAACAGGGACATATGACATTAGTTACAATAGGAATAACCCTGCTGCTTTTCTTGCTTCCCAGAGTTCGAATGGTTTGTTTATTGGCTTTACAGCCCGATGGAATGTATTTGATGGCGGCAATACAAAAACAGATATTGAAAACGCACGATTGAATAGTCTGGGACTTGAGATGCAAAAAGAGCAAGTTATTCAGAATCTGCAGTTTGATTTTTCAAATGCCTGGGCCCAGTATGAGAGCGCACATTTTGTATTAAAGACTGCACGCAAAAACCTTGAAATCAACCAGAAGAATTATGCAAGATCTGAAGAACAATATCGCATTGGCCAGATAAATTCAATAGATTATCGTCAGGCTCAATTGAATCTGTCGAATGCAAGAGTCGAATTGAATAATGCCTATTTTCAATTGAAAATTGCTGAAGTTCAACTGCTTCTGCTGTCAGGAAATCTTTTGAATCTGGTATAAGCCGACTAGCTGTCCTGTAATCGAATTCTTTCTCATACCTTTGTGCAAATGCTTCAAATGAATCAAATAAAGCTGATTAAAAACCGATCCGATATCGGCGCAGGTACCCGTGGGTCAGACATGGGGATTGATGCCATAGAAGTAGCGGCAATCAATATGGGTAGTGACTATTTTACGCGTTTTGACTATGTTGATGTGGCCAGCCATAATGAGTCGGTCTATAATAAAGTTACTGCTGTATTTGCCAAGCGTATCGGCTTTGTCGTCGAGCAATGCAATAGGGTATGTGATGCTGTCAGCGAGAGTCTTAATGAAGGGAAGTTTCCTCTTGTCATGTCTGGAGATCACTCGTCGGCGCTCGGAACAATAAGTGGTATAAAAAAAGCCTATCCTCACAAACGCCTTGGGGTCGTGTGGATTGATGCACACGCTGATTTGCACTCGCCGTATACGACGCCATCCGGCAATGTACATGGAATGCCCCTGGCTGCTGCAATTGGAGAAGATAATACGGAGTCAGCTGTGAATGGTGTGAGTGACCATACATTAGGTATATGGAATGAACTGAAGGCAATCGGCGCGGACAGCAGAAAAGTTTTCCCTACTGATATCATATTTTTTGGAGTCCGCGAATATGAAGCCCCTGAGAAAGCAGTGATGGATAAATATGGTATCAAGAATTATACAGTGGCAGAATACAGGTATCGTGGCCCCGAGACTTGTCTAAATGAAGCCTTGGCACAACTTGATGATTGTGATTTGATTTACATATCATTTGATGTCGATAGCCTTGATTCTGACCTGGTGTCGAATGGAACGGGAACCCCTGTTTCGAAGGGTTTTGACCCTGATGAAGTCAAGAATATCATTACCGGTATTCTAAGCTGTGGCAAGGTATCCTGCCTTGAGTTTACCGAGGTCAACCCGCTTTTGGATACAAAAGGTAACAGGATGGCGGAGGTGGCTTTCGAAATCCTGGAAGACATTACGGATCACCTGTTGGTATCAGGTGAATAGGCGATGCAGATATGAACTTGCCAATGGCGGCGAAGTTAATAAGTCGAGTATTCCCCAATTGCTTGCGGATGCTATCAAAGAAGAAATCGATGTGATCACGACAAAAAATCTTTATGAATTCGATGGTAAGCGAGGCTACGCACTGGGACAGGGGCAGTAATTTAATGCTTTTATATCGCTAGGGTAGCTCTTTAGAACTCTGAGTCAATTCATTTGATAAACGCATTCAATTATTATGTGAATGTGTATTCTGGTAATGTGAGATATTACTCTGACACTCCTTTCTGACGTATTTTTGGTATTTCAAAAAGTGTTTATTAAAATTTAAAACAGGATATGTCACACAGAAGATTGATAAGCATAATGCTGCTTATGATTGCGTTTGTCTACTCATGTAAAAATGCCAATCAAGCGGATCCCTTTTCACTTACAGGATTGACAGAAGAGCCAATTGGTGCAGATAATATGGCCTATAAATGGGCTCAGCTTGCATTAACGGCTACTGCCAATGACACTGAAAAATTTAAGCCGCGGCCCACGATTACGTCCCGGTATCTGGGTTTGATATTTGTATCGGTGTTTGACGCTTGGTCACGCTATGATAGCCAATCAATACCCGTATACTTGAATGGGGTTGATAGAAGGCCAGAGTCAGAGCACAGTCTACGGAATAAGGAAATAGCTATAAGTTATGCAGCCTACCGTGCTATGAAGGAATACTATTACTCTGACTCTACTTTGTTTCGTGATTTTATGATTGAACTGGGTCTTGATCCGGATAACGACACTCTTGACCCAGCTACTCCCGAAGGGATTGGTAATCTCGCTGCCGTCGCTGTGATAGAAGCGCGAAAGGGCGATGGTTCAAACCAGTACGGAGAAGAAGCGGGTTCTGAAGGAAAGCCTTACTTTAATTATGTAGGTTATGAACCTATAAATTCTGTTGATGAAAATGTTAATCCTAACAGGTGGCAACCCAAGTATTTTGCCGATGGGGAAGGGGGACAATTTGCACCAAGTTGTCTGACACCATTCTGGGATAAGGTGCAGCCCATTGCACTTAAATCGGGAAACCAATTCAGGCCGGGACCACCACCTATGATCGGATCGAAGCAACTGGAAAAAGAGGTCCAGGAAGTTATAGAGATGCAAGCCAATCTTACTGATGAACAAAAAGCATTGGTTGAGTTTATGCGCGATGGTCCTCAATCTGTGCAGCAGGCTGGACACTGGCTTAAATTCGCACAGGATGTATCCCGAAGAGATAATCACAATCTCGACGAAGATGTTAAGATGTACTTCTATAACCAGGTCGTCGCTATGGATGCTTTCATAGCCTCATGGGATTCAAAAATGTTCTACGATTTTGCTAGACCTTTTGCTTTGGTGCACGAATACTATGAAGGTCAAAAGATCAAAGCCTGGGGAGGTGAAGGTCAAGATATGATGGAGATAGATGGCTCTCAATGGAGGCCATATTCTCCAGAAACATTTCTGTGTCCGCCTTTTCCAAGTTATACTTCCGGACACAGTACAATCAGTGGAGCTTGTGCCGAGGCCCTAAGATTATGGACAGGCAGTGATGAATTTGGAGAAGAAGTGACACTTGTTGCAGGCGCAATGACAGAGCCCGATAATTTAGGCGACACGGTTGTTTTAAAGTTTCCTACTTTCACGGAAACTGCAGAAATGGCCGGAATTTCAAGGGTCTATGGTGGATATCACATCCAAGCTGATAACGTCGCAGGCCTCAAGTTGGGTCGTGATGTTGCTCACGAAATCTGGGTATTCTACAAAAAACACACCGGTGAAACAGACAGAGATCAAATTTCTGAGCTTCAGTAGTTTATAAAAAGATAAAGCATTAAGAAGGCGGTATCAGAGCAATCTGGACCGCTTTTTTATTTTTATTTCATTGTGTCAAATGAATATTGCCATTGAAAAGAACTTTTTTAGAAAAAAAATGATTTTCGGATTAATTCATCAACAGATTTAAAAACTGACACATAAAAAAATGATTCATCCACATACTGAACTTCGATTCATTAGCAACGAGATCGGCCATGGTGTATTTGCCACAAAGCTTATCCCAGCAGGGACAATAACCTGGGTTCTTGACAAACTGGACAGGGTATTTACATCAACAGAATTTCAGGCTCTGGATCCTGTTTATCAGAACATTCTTGACTATTATACATTCAAAAACAACAAAGGTCAGTATGTGCTGTGCTGGGATAATGGCAGATATGTTAATCACAGCTTCAATTAAAATTGCTTAACGACAGCCTATGATTTTGAAATCGCAATCCGTGATATTCAACCTGGCGAGCAACTTACAGATGACTATGGTTATCTCAATATTACGTTACCTTTTAGAGGCATAGATGAGGGGACCAAAAGGAAGACTGTTTATCCTGATGATCTGGTGAAATATTATAAAGTATGGGATAATAAGATCAAAAAAGTGTTTCATAAAATTCCTGAATTAGAGCAGGCTCTAAGGCATATGATTCCAGAAGATCAATGGCAACTCATTTTAGATATCGCATACGGCAAAACAGAAATGGATTCCATATTGCTGAATTACTATCCTCAGAACCAAGTCAATACATAAAATATAAAGATAATCGCTTCATATCAAAGTGCTTCAAAAGTCCCTGCATTACCGGCAATTTAAAGGAGTCCGGGCCATGTGCTATGAGTAGTCGTGATGATCGTATCTATTGGTATTATTCAATATTACAAGAGCAGCAATAACTCCAGGTACCCATCCGGCAAGGGTCAACAAAAATACAATAACAATGGATCCGCAACCTTTGTCAATAACGGCGAGAGGTGGAAAGAAAAAAGCTAATAAAACTCGTATCAGGCTCATATTTGTTTTTATTTTTCCAATGTAAAACGCATCAGTTTAAGTTTCTTGGCCTATACCAATCCAAGCAGATATTCGACAAATGATAGTATTTTATCTCCCTTTCAAACAATAAACAGAGGTTTTGGTAGTGCTACCACTCCAAAGTTACAGTGTTTTGCACCTCACTTTCTTTATAATTAGGACCCCTACGTCCCTGCATTATATTGCAGTGAAAATGATACTTCAGAAAGAACTCCCTTTGATAAAGCAGTCACATAATTTATAGACTTATATAAAGAGATGCGCAACAAACTGGGCAATGTCCCATTTATTTATCTGTCTATGAAGCCACCCATTTCCAGATGGTCCCTTTGGCCGCAGTTTCAAAAAGCTTAATACGACCTGTAATCTCGTCTATACTGGAATCAGATCAAATATATATTGCTTCTGTGGTATTCCTGTCACTCTTTATCTCTCAGCTGTGGGATAATTTTGCTCCAGAGTTTCTAAATCGTATCGATGAAATTATTATCTTCAATATACTACAAGTATCCAATTCTTGTGTAACAGCCTGGGTACTGACAAGCTCATATCTGAAGAACTCTTGAATCAATTGTCGATGGAGGGGCAATATGAAGTAAACTATAAAGCTGAAATGGAATTAAGAGCTAAAGCCGAAAAGCTCAAGCTCTTTTCATTGCAAAAAAAGTGTTTCCAAAGTCCATGAATAAAAAGATGGCCATAGGGTTCTTTACGGCATTTATTTTGATCCAAAGTGGTTTAAATGCCCAACTAAGAGATACGCGAATTGGTCCTCCGGACAGCATATCGTATAATCTTTCATTTGATTTTGCTTCTACGTGGTTTTTTAAAAACAATGAATACAGTAATGACTTTACCCGAGGGTTTACCGGCATAGGGTATTTGACGCAGCCCCGATTTGCATTTGCCATTAGTGAAAAATCAGAATTGATGGCGGGCGCTTTTCTGCAGCAATATTCGGGAAGAGATGGCTATTCAAAGGTGATTCCCCTGTTCTCAATAACACAAAAGCTTGGCAGGCGTTCCGAACTCATATTTGGTCATATCAAAGGCACTTTGAATCATGAGTTGGAAGAACCGTTGCTTCGCTTTGATAGCTATTATCTTAATGCGGTCGAATATGGCTTTCAACTAAGGTCCAGATCTAAAGCTGTGCGTTATGATTTTTGGCTCAACTGGCAGGACTTTATCGAAGAAGGGGATGCTTTCCAAGAGGCCTTCCAGCTGGGTTGGACTTCTGCCTTGAGACTCACGAAAACCAAATTAAGCCTGTATTGGCCAATACAAGTTCTTGTCACCCATAGGGGTGGTGAGATAGACAGCTCTGAAGAAGGTGTTTTATCTGTTTTTAACCTGCTCAGCGGTATACAGGCACGTATTGATCTGGGTTCAGACCGGAGTTTAAGCCTTGAACCTCTTTATTTTTATTTCACAGCCCCTTCAGTTCCTTTAACGGGAATAAATGCTCTTGCACTGGATAATGGCCATGCTTTGTACGTTAAATTAAGCTACAAAACAAAGGTATTCAATATTCTGGCGGGCTATTGGCAAGCGAGTAATTTTTTTGCTCCCGGCGGCGAAAGCCTCTTTCACAGTATTTCAGACTATAAATCTGATTTCACTCAAGAAAATCGTTCGATATTAAATGCAAAAATGGCCTGGAGCCCGGGAATCTTTAAGAATATGGATTTGAGTCTGAGGCTGGATTTGTATTATGATACTGAAGCTCAGCAACTTGCGCACGCTGCGGGCCTATACCTCGTTTTTAACGAAAGATTCTTTCTTAGAAACCTGTTCGATAGAAGACTATAAAGTTATAACTGCCATTATGTATGTCTCCCAATTGGCCTGTCATTTAGCTTAACTAGGATGTATGAAAGATTCTATTCAGGATGTTATGCGCTCTTTTTTTGTTGATTTTTTAAAATTAATTTTTAAACAAGGCTATTTTTTTGCTGGATGCGATTATTTTAGGCTCTTGAGTCACACACAGTCCTTGTACAATCATGTATAGCGACAGGAAAACGTACCGAAAGCCTTTTTATTTCCGACCATTTCCCTGTATATGCCGAATTCAAAATATCCTAAAAGAAACACCTTGATGAATGATAAATATTTTGATGTCAATAAAGATTCATGGAACAGGAGACTATCTGTTCACGTAGAATCAAAGTTTTATGATAATGAATCGTTTATTCGAGGAAAGAACAGCCTTAATGAGCCAGAGTTAGATTTGTTAGGCAATGTAGATGGACTGGATCTGCTTCACTTGCAATGTCACTTTGGTCAGGACAGTATCAGTCTTTCAAGAATAGGAGCTGTAGTAACTGGAGTTGATATATCAGATACAAGCATTGCCTATGCACAGCAATTGGCTGCCAGGTGCTCGGAAAATGTTGAATTTATTTGCTCGAATGTGATCGACTACAGACCTATGAGAGATTACGATCTGGTTTTTACCAGTTATGGAACAATTATCTGGTTACCCGATCTTAAGCCCTGGGCTGAGGTGATTGCCAAAAGCCTTAAGCCCGGAGGAAAGTTTGTGATAGTTGACTTTCACCCATTTCTGTATGTTTTCGATGATGGTCTTGAAAATCTCCAATATGATTATTTTAATACAGGCGCTATTGTTGAAAAAGTCTCAGGCACCTATACAGAAAACTCGACAGAAGAAGTATTTGATTCCGTCACCTGGAATCACAGTATGAGTGAGATTATTAATGCACTTATCAGTGTTGGTTTATCTGTTGAGGCATTTGACGAATATGATTTCAGCCCTTATAATTGTTTCCCAGGTATGAAGGAAGTTGCTCCAAGGAAGTATATTTTTAACCATCAAAAGATTTCTTTTCCTTTGACCTATGGTATTGTGGCAAAAAGGCCTGAGTCATAGGACTCAGACCTCTAGGTAACTACCTAATACTCATATGATGCGGGGCATAAAAAAAGAGGAAGCCAAAAACTTCCTCTGATTTAGTCAAAACACAAAAAAAAATTAAGGCAGGATAACCCTGTCAACGGCGTGAATGACACCGTTGGAAGCCTGAACATCGGTAACAATAATGGATATTCTTCTTCCTCTGTTATCTACAATCTCTGCTCCGTTATCCAGATCAATAGAAAAGCCTACATTGGCCAGTGTCTCTACATCCATGTCATCGCTCAACATGGTAGAAAGTACGTTTGCGCCTCCTACAACATGGTATTTCAATACGGCATCCAAGGTTCCCGTGTCGATATCACCGAGTCCTGAAATACCCAGTTCTCCGACAAGAGCTGTGAAAGCATCATTCGTAGGTGCAAATACTGTAAATGGTCCGGCTCCTGATAGCACACTTACAAAATCAGTCGTCAGGTCTGATCGTGTCAAGGCAGCTACCAATGTAGAGAAAGTATTGTCGGCTGTGGCAAATGTAACCACTGAAGGAAGCCCGATAACTTCATTTACAACATGCACGATACCGTTATCTGCTGCGATATCAGCTTGTGTTACCTGGCTTGTGCCATTCAATGTCACACCATTTGTGGTATTTACATACATATTGATGTTGTTGCCGCTTGTAGCTTCTGTTGCTGCTGTTTCTATGTAACCCGTCGTCAATTGCGAAGAGCTTACGGATCCTGATACCACATGGTTCAGTAGAACACTGCTCAATACATCTACAGGAATGTCTTCCAGGCTGTTGAAACCATTAGTCGCGAGAAAGTTTTCGAAGGCTTCATTTGTTGGTGCGAATACGGTGAATGGTCCATCACCATTCAAAGTGCTTACTAGATCTGCTCTATCCAAAGCAGCTACAAGGATGCTCAAATTATCTGTGTCAGAAGCCAGTTCAGCAATCGTAGGATCACCAGAAGTTATTGGCTCATCATCATCGCCACAAGAAACAGCGAAGATGGCTATTGAAAATATGACCAGGAATTTGCTCAAATTTTTAAATAAATCCATTATTGATATTTTTAGTTAATAAAAAGAATTGTCTAATAATGTGCAGCTGCTTGGCAAATGGTTGCCTGGGCTTTAATTTTTTTTAAATTGGAGGATTTAGGCATTGAAGTCCAGAGGTATGGAAGCCGCGAAGTCTTGAGATCGCGATGTCTCGACGTCTGGAAGTCTCGATGTGCATACTCCAAATCATTGAAGCACTGAAACATTGAACCATAAAACATGTATATAACAGGGAATTACGGATTTTGGATGACCTTCATTTGGTCTAAGAAACCCGACCAGGCCAAGCCTTAAAGAATAAAGAATTCCCCTTTTACTTTAATATAATCTGATTTGAAGACTAAATTCTCACTGGCAGCAAAAAATGCGCTTGGATACTTTGCCTTATTCCTGGTGACCATAGGGCTTGTATCTGCATTGATTTTGCAAAGCAGCTCAAGGCAGATCATCGACGCCTCTGAGAAAAACCTTGTGCATATTTCAGAATTGGCCTCATTGGAATTCAAGAAGTTTATTGATGAACTGAAATATGATATACGACATATATCGCAGAGTCCATTTTTGTATGAATACCTGAGAAGTGATTCTGAGTTTTACAGATCTCTATTGGCAGAAGAATATCTTTCATTGTTGAATTCCAAGCCGCATTTTTCCCAGATCAGATATATAAGCGCTAGGAACAAAGGTTATGAATGGGTAAGGGTCGAACGCCATAATGGAGAAGCCCGCATTGTGACTGGGGATGAACTTCAGGATAAAAGCGATCGAGAGTATTATATAGAGACAGCGAAATTACCAGAATCTTCTATTTACGTTTCACCTATAGACCTGAATAAAGAGTTTGGTAAGATTAGCGAGCCACATATTCCGACATTAAGGGTGGCATATCCCGTTTACCTTGAGCAGCAGTTGGATGGCGTGATTGTCATCAATACAGATCTGTCTGACTTATTCAGGTCACTGGATGCTTTGACTGATGAAAACTCGCAATTGGCATTGCTCAATAATCATGGATATTACCTCTATCATTGGGATAAGAGCCTTGAGTTTGGTTTTGAATTCAATAAAGAGCCCGTTTTCACTTTAAAGGGTATTAAGGATCCCGGGGCGCTGGTAAAAAGAAATAAGGCAGTCTTCGATGCAGATAATCTGCTTCAAAGACTTGTCAATATTGGATTTCCAAAACAGAATTATGAGGTGTATATCTTGATCAGCTCAAACAAAAAAGAACTTCTGGCTTCCTACTATGCCTGGCGAAGCAACAGCTTGTTGGTGTTGGGAGGCTTCAGTTTGTTGAGTCTTTTGCTGGCCCTGCTCTTGATGCGCCGGCAGGTTAGAGAGCTTAAAGCCATAACAGAAACAATCAATAATTTTCCGACCCGCCTAGAAGTAATAGAGTTGCCTGTTAACAGGACAGACGAAATAGGCGTGTTAGCCGATAGCTTTAACAGGATGACTGAAATAATCCTCAAGAATATTGATCAACTCGAAGTCGCACGGGTGCAGGCGGAAAAAGCTACTCAGGAAAAGCAGGAGTTCCTCGAAAACATGAGCCATGAGATTCGAAATCCGATTCACAGTATCTTGGGGCTTAGCGATTTGCTGTCAACGAATGAACACCTGCCACATCAGGATAAACTTATCGAGAATATACGATTGAATACAAGTAAATTACTTTCGCTCGTTACCGATGTACTTGATTACCGTAATATACTCAGAGGTAAAATTCAACTTAACCCCATATGGAACAATCTGGAGTATGAAATGAACAAACTGCATAAGGTCTTCGCCTTTAATGCAAGCGTTAAAAATATCGATCTTAAGGTAGAAATGGACCCGAAACTTAATCATAAGGAGCATCACATTGATATAGCCCGATTCATGCAGATTGTTACTAATCTCTTGTCAAATGCAATAAAGTATACCCATGAAGGTGGCGATGTTATGCTTTCCGTTAAATCTATCAAAGATGATGGCAATAGAGATTATATTGAGTTGCTTGTACGTGATAATGGAAAAGGTATAGAGAAAGACCAACTGCTACGGATACGTGAGCGCTATTTCAGGTCTGAACAATTAGGCGCAGCCCAGGATGGATTTGGTCTTGGATTGAGCATCGTAATCGGCTTACTGGATATGTTCGGATCAAAGCTTAAGATGGAATCTGATCCGGGTATAGGTTCCTGCTTTTCTTTTGAGATGGAGCTGGCATACAGGGAATCCAATGCTATGGTTATGAGTGCTTCTGTGGCTAAACCCTCTGTTCGCCTAATTTCATCAAAGGTCCTGGTCATAGAGGATGATAAACAGGTAATGGAAGTATACAAGTACAAGCTTCCGGAATTTTTTGATATTATCCGGTTTGTTGAAAGTGCAAGTGAATTTCATGAATTGGGTGATAACGACACAGCAGATGTCATCATTACGGACTATCACTTATGGGATATAGTGCCTGAGAAACTTGAGCAGAAAATCAGTCGATTGCTTAGTAAAAATGCACATGTTTACCTGACGACAGGAAGGGTGGACGCGGAACTGGATCCTGTATTTTCAAAATTCTCATTCTTACAAAAGCCCTTTGCTATCAAAGATTTGGTTGGAAAGATTCAATTTGATATTTCAGTAGACAGATATGGCGTTCCAAAGTTTGATTCCATCAGTGAGGATTATGATGAGGACAAACAAAAAATTACACGCGCATTAAATTTACTTCGGGATGAATGGCTTGATCAAAAAAACCAACTGGTTACAGCCTTATTGCAAAACAATAAAGACAGGATTGACTCCGTAATTCATAAAATGATAAGCAGTGTCAGGCGATTGGAATTATCTGATTTCGAAAGTCTCTTACTGGATTTGCAGGAATCGGATACTGCTGATATAGAAATTGAAGATTTTAAAGCGCGGATGGACTTTTATATACATTGTATCCAATCTGAAATTGATTAATTCAAGGTCCCGTGATAATTTCATCAATGACGTTTTTGTAGGCATTACCGACAGGTATCATCGTAGTTCCTATAGAGATATTGTCACGGGTAATCACTTCAATATGATCCGTATTGATGATGAAGGAACGATGAACGCGTTTAAAATTTGAAGGCAGTTCCTCTTCAAGGGTTTTAAGCTTTTTAAGTTCAAGCACCTGCTTTTTCTTGGTGGTCCAAACGACATAGTTTGAATCTGATTTGATGTAAATTATATCTGCCAGACTGAGCTTTACCCACTTGCTTCCATCCTTTATGAAATAACTGTCAGTGCTAGAGGCGGACGCCTGGTCTTCTTGCCTTGTTTTTAATTTATTAATAGCCTGTACAAAGCGGCCAAACTTAATAGGCTTTAAAAGGTAGTCAATCAATTGAGGGTAATTGTAAGAGTCAACCGCAAAATCAGCATAAGACGTGATCATTATGACTTTGCTATTGTCTTTTTTCAATTCAAGAATAGCCTTGCCGTTCAATTCTGGCAAATTGTAATCAAGGAATAAAACGTCAAACCCCTGACTGCTGATCAACTTTAGTCCATCTACAGCATTATTGCATGCCAGACAATACTCGATCTCATCAAGCTTGTCGCAGAAGTGAACTATGAGGTCCGTGATCAAGGGATCATCATCTATGATGAGGCACTTGTATTTTTCTATTGACTGCATTTTGTTTGCCAAAGGATTCGGGGTATTCACATAAGAAATCAGCTCGTTTACATATAAAAGACTAAAGCCTGCTTTCAGATGCATACATTGGTCTAAAATTAACTCATTTCCGAGACACTAAAGCAACACAAATGAAAGAGAACATGAAGTTTCGTATCCTGTCTATTAGTATTGGCCTCATCTTTTTCTACTTCGGTTTCCTCAAATTTATACCACAGGCCAGCCCTGCAGAATCCCTTGGCATCAATACGGTAAGCATGCTTTGTTTTGAAGTTTTTTCTCATAAGACTTGCATTGTTCTACTGGCTCTTCTTGAAGTAGCTATTGGCTTGATTCTTATTACGGGAAAGTTTTTCAAATGGGGCGTACTTGTAGCTATTGGACACCTCATTTTCACTTTTACGCCGGTATTTTTCTTTCAGGAACTTGTATTTACCGAATCGGCATGGACGCCCAGTTTGCTCGGACAATACATTTACAAAAATATAGCCCTCATCGCCGCTCTTTGGGTCATTTATCCTTCCGATAATCTAAAGAAAGAAAACAGAAATATCCTACTTATATAAGAACTTTATTTATGAAAATTTAACGAAAATGGTTTTGCCGTTTGTCATTTTAATCACATCCCAATTGCCTGTAGAGATTGATTTGCACTTTCTGCATACCCTCGGTGCTGTTGTTGAATGTTGTGAAGAACCGGATTATGGCCTGTTGCCAAATCATATGGACTCCTTATTGCCGTATCCTAAAGTTGGTGAAGGCGATTTGACACCATTTGATATCTGGAGATACGTAGGGAAGGGTAAGTCATCCTTTATGGACCCCAATTTATCTATGGGACGGGAAGATTGGCTGAGTTTTAATTCGGATCGTAAGCGGGGTTTATGCAAGATGTAAAAGCCTATATGAACAGCAGGTTCAAATTTTAATGGTGAAACGCATGAGGTACATATGAAGACAGGCTGCCGACACTGGATGATGCTGTGGAGTTCTTCAAGCTCATTTTGGAATTGGATCTAAACTATGAAGAAAAGGATGCCTTGACAGTCTACATGCTTTGCCTTTAAGAAATAAAACTTTATTTGAGTTGGTTTGAAGCTGCCTGGGTGCATTCCAGGTGGCTTCATTTTCTTTAATTTGTCTTCATTCATTTTCTAAAATGAGAGCCCTTCAGATGCGTGTGCAAGGAGAATGACTTAAATTAGTAGAGATTTATAATCCATGATGTACAAACAGAATGGCAGGTCCTGGCAAATAAGCGATTATCTAGGCGAATTCGTCTATGGTGGACTTGACGGCTGTGTTACAACCTTTGCGGTAGTCTCAGGTGCCGTAGGGGCCGGAATGAGCACAAATGTTATCATCATTCTCGGCTTTGCCAACCTGCTTGCGGATGGCTTTGCCATGTCGATAGGAGCTTTTCTCTCTTCACGTTCGCGGAAAGACAATTTCAATAAAAGACTCGAAGAAAAAATAGCCTTGCTGGGCACTCATGGCCAGGACGCTAAGGAAGAGCTCAGAAGAGTATATGAAGCAAAGGGGGTGACAGCACCAATATTGGATAAACTGATAGATGTTCTCACCAAGGATAAGAAGCAATGGGCTGGAGAACTGCTTGGCGAGGATGACAATCTTGTGGTTGATGATAGATCAGCTATTTATATTGCCCTAGCTACCTATTGTTCATTCATGCTAATTGGCCTTATTCCCTTGCTCATCTACGTCCTTGATCTCTTCATAACAGTGGGTGACAATTTGTTTCTTTATGCATCATTATTGACAGTTGTAGGTTTCATTATTATTGGATGGTTGAAAACCCACATTACTCAAACCAGCCTTTTCAGAGGTGTGACAGAGACGCTTCTGCTGGGAGCTATTGCCGCCATCGTTTCCTACGTCGTTGGTGATTTGCTTGAACACTTGGTTGGATTGAATTAAAATGAGTGCTATATGACCTAAGGTCAACGCTTCCAGTTGTGCTTTTTCGGACGCACATTCATTGCAGCATTCTTTGTGTTTATACTCCTTGACTATTGCTTTGAGAAGCCTTCATTTGACATAATTTACTATTTGTTCGTGAGTGCGGCAGCGGCTTATGGTGCGGAAAGAGCGTATTTTAAAATGGCCCTGTCATTTTCTTAAAGATGCAATAAGTACATATGAAAAATACTGATATTTGCTTTCAAATTGGCAAGTAATGCATCTCAAATAAATAAAGCTGTACCAGATTAAACTTTTTTGAAGTGCTGTGTTCTTCTTAAAAGCTGTTTTATGTATTTGTTAAGTTTATTACTCATGTTAAATCCCTGGATTATGGAAAATCCCTGGCTTCTGGTTGATTTTTGTTCTGATAATGTGGCCTGTGAAATTTACACGGTAAATGATGGCGTTATGGGTGGTCTTTCCAGGTCAAAGCTCAATCTCATTGAAAAGGAGGGCCTTTTGTACACAGGTCATGTTTCTCTTGATAATAACGGTGGTTTTTCTTCTGTCCGATTCTACAGTTCTGAGTTTGAGCTTCCGGAAAATGCTCAATTCTTTAAAATAAGTGTAAAAGCAGATGGGAATACCTATCAGTTCCGAGTCAAGAAGAATCGCCGCGACTTCCAATCCTATGTGTATAATTTTGATACGAGGGGAGGCGATGAGGTAATCAAAATACCTATTGCCGAAATGTACCCCAGTTTTAGGGGGCGACGACTGGATATGGAGAATTATGGGGGGCAGTTACCCGAGGAATTAGGAATCCTTATTGGCAATAAAAAGGAACAAGACTTCGAATTGCTCATTAAGTCTATTGGTTTTGAATAAGTATAAAAGCCTTTCATCTCGGGAGCTTGTCAGCATGGACAAGAATGTAAGAATACGCATGCTTAATATGTTGTCGGGGCTGAGAACAGCTTACCTGATTGGAACATGTGATATAGATAAAACGTCAAATCTGGGTCTCTTCAATTCTGTTGTACACATTGGTGCCTCGCCTGCTCTTTTGGGTTTTATCATGCGACCGGTACATGTTAGGCGTGACACCTATTGTAATATCCTTGAAACGGAAAGTTTTACTTTAAATGCTATTCATCCTGACTTTCTTGAACGAGCTCACAAGGCGTCTAGCAAATATGACGCTGCTGTTTCAGAGTTCGATATGGTAGGACTCACAGAAGAGTGGCGTCAGGATACTCCGAGTCCATTTGTCCTGGAGTCAAGATTGAAAATAGGATTAGGGCTTCAGGAAATTCTTGATATCAAATCCAATGATACAAAACTAATTATCGGTCGCATAGAACACATCTTCATTGAAGGCGAAAATATCATTGATGCTGATGGACACATTCGCCATGAAGAGTTGGACCTGATGGTGGTGTCAGGGCTGGAGCAGTATTACAGCATTTTACCTTTAGAAAGGTTCAGGTATAAAAATTAGTACCCGTCTTATCTGAATGAGTCATTGATTTTCTCCAAAGACTCCGTTCCTGGGCATAATACACTTTGTTTGAGACTGTTCAGCGGTACATCCGTGGTATTCAATTTCTTGTTAAAGTCTTCGGTCTCTGTATCGATGTAGAACAAACCTGTCAAGACCTGACCGGATTCCTTGGCTTCATTCAGTTTGTTCATGGCCGAGTATTTATTCTGTGGATCCCAATCGGCTGAGATTTTGCTCAGGTGAATCTTAGAACCGTCAAAAAGCTCAAGGTCTGCACTTTCACCTTCTTCGTACTGAATGGTGATTTCTTCTTGGTGAGCTATAAAGTCGAGTTCAGATGTACTCTCAATATGTGCTCTTACATGAGAATAGGATTTTGTAGAACCCGCATTATTGTTGAATGTCACACAAGGTGAAATGACATCAATAAATGCAAAGCCGGGATGTGACAGTGCGGCTTTGATAAGGGGTACCAGCTGGGCTTTATCACCTGAAAAACTTCTCGCTACAAAGCTGGCATTAAGCTCTAGTGCAAGGCCTACTAGGTCTATAGCGTTGTATGGTGTTGGAATGCTGCTGCTTTTGCTGATTGAGCCATAGTCTGCCGTGGCTGAATCCTGGCCCTTGGTAAGACCATAGCAGCCATTGTTCATCACGATATAACACATGTTGAGATTTCGGCGGATGGCATGAACAAATTGACCCATACCAATTGATGCTGTATCGCCGTCACCGGAGACGCCCATATAAATCAAATCTTTGTTGGCCACATTGGCTCCTGTAGCAATAGATGGCATCCTGCCATGGACAGAATTGAACCCATGCGAATTGCTTAAAAAATAGGTTGGCGTTTTTGAAGAACATCCAATGCCGGATAGCTTGGCGAGCCGGTGCGGCTCGATAGACATTTCATAGCACGCCTGAACTATAGAACCGCTGATAGAGTCATGGCCACAGCCGGCACAAAGCGTGGAAATAACGCCTTCATAATCTGCCTTTACATAACCGACCATGTTTCTTTTAAGTGATGGGTGATGGAATTTTGGTTTTATATATGACATACTATGCGGTTTTTGATATTTCGGCTTTATTCAAAGCGTTCAAAATATTTCTGTGGATTTTATCGGCAGTTATTGGCATGCCGTCATAATTAAGGATTGATTTGAGCTTATGGGCATCGACCTCAAGTTCTGCCATAAGAAGAGTTCTCATTTGTCCATCTCTGTTTTGATCTACCACATAAATCTCTTCCTGCGAATCGATAAATGCTTTCAGTTTTGAATCGAAAGGGAAGGCTTTCACTTCGATAATGTTGAATTCCAGGCCATCTCTTGTTAGCAGATCAGATGCTTCCATAGCGGCATAGCGACTCGTGCCATAAAACAATAAACTTCTTGAACTGCTTTGTGAGGCCTCTGTAATTATACATGGTGGAACCAGGGTTTTGGTCGTTTCCCATTTCTTGCTCAGGCGGTCAACATTTCTGACATAGGCATTTCCGTCTTCAGTATACTTGGCATATTCATCACGCGATGTACCCCGTGTAAAATAGGAGCCAAGGCTAGGGTGTGTCCCCGGTATTGTCCGGTATGGTATGCCATCACCATCCACATCAAGGTAACGGCCAAATTGTTCTTTCATTTCTTCCAGGTCTTCTGCACTTAAAACTTTTCCACGGTCGTAATGTCTGTCTGAATCCCATGATAAAGGCTTGGAAAGGTGCTTGTTCATGCCCAGGTCAAGATCTGTCAATACAAAGACGAGGGTTTGCAATCTTTCGGCGAGGTCGAATGCCATCGCCGTCATGCTAAAACATTCGTCCGGACTGCTGGGAATTAATACCGGGTGCTTGGTGTCGCCATGCGAAGCATAGGCGCATGAAAGAAGGTCCGATTGCTGCGTGCGAGTAGGCATGCCTGTTGAAGGTCCGCCGCGCTGCACATTGATAAGGACCACCGGTATTTCTGCAAAATAGGAGAGACCAATAAATTCGTTCATAAGCGATACGCCTGGCCCACTGGTAGCTGTAAATGCCCGGGCCCCATTCCAGTTAGCTCCGATAACCATACCTATGGCAGCCAATTCATCTTCCGCTTGGATGAAAGCATAGTTCTTTTTGCCGGTATCAGGGTCAACACGGTATTTTTTGCAGTAGCTTTCGAATGCCTTAGCGACAGAAGTGGAAGGTGTTATTGGGTACCAGGCCATTATTGTAGCACCGGCATAAAGTGCTCCCAAGGCACAGGCGGCATTGCCGTCTATAACGATCTGATTATTGGTCTTGTTAACTCTCTGAACTCGTTGAGGTAATGTGATATTGATATTATCCCTGACATAATTGATGCCCAGTTCCAGGGCCTGGTGGTTGGGTGGTATAAGTTTGGCCTTCCTGCTGAACTGATCCGCAATGACCTCTTTTATAACATCCGTTTCTACACCGATCAGTTCACAGACTGCGCCCACATAAATCATATTTTTAAACAGCTGTTGCTGCCTGGGGTTATCAAAATGCTCTTTTGACAATTCGATCATGGGGACACCAATAAAATGTATGTCTTCCCGCATGAACGAGTCGTACATCTTTTTGCTGTTGTCATACAGCAGGTAGCCTCCCGATTTGACGCTGGCAATATCTTTTTCAAGACTTTGAGGATTGACGGCTATAAGCAGATCTATACCCTCTTTGCGGCCCAGGTAACCATCACCGTTGATTCGAACTTCATACCAGGTTGGTAGCCCCTGGATGTTGGAAGGAAAAATGTTTTTAGCGCTTACCGGAATGCCCATTTTGAATAAGGCACGTGCAAACATTTCATTAGCGGATGCCGAGCCTGTTCCGTTAACGTTAGCAAAGCGTACGACCATATCATTAAGCATAGACTCCGACATTTTCTTGTTCATAGCTCTTGCTAAGGTTATACAAATATTTCTTCATGTCCCAGGCTGCTGTAGGACATCGTTCTGCACAAAGACCACAATGAAGGCATACGTCTTCATCTTTGACCATGATCCTGTTTGTTGGAAGCAAATCAGACACGTAAAGGTCTTGCTCCAGGTTTTCGGCTGGGGCACTCAATCGTGTTCTAAGTTCTTCTTCCGGACCATTGCTCGTAAAGCTGATACAGTCGGTAGGGCATACGTCCACACATGCATCACATTCAATGCATAGTTCCCGGGTAAAAACAGTTTGTACATCGCAGTTGAGGCAGCGCATGGCTTCCTTAAAGCCCGTGTCTTTTGAAAAGCCAAGCTCTACTTCAATTTTTCTGTCCTTGAGCGCAATTTCATTTTTCTCATGTGGTACGGCGTATCGATTGTCGTGATCAATCTGGTTGTCATAGGTCCACTCATGAATCCCCATTTTCTGACTGATCATCTGCGTGGCCGGGGCAGGGCGATGGCGTAAATCTTCATTTCTACAGAAAAGATCTATAGAGATGGCGGCTTGGTGACCATGAGCTACTGCCGTAATGACATTTTCAGGTCCGAATGCTGCATCTCCACCGAAGAAGACTTTTGATAGTGTGGATTGGAAGGTGCTTCGGTCAACGACAGGCAGATCCCATTTTCCAAACTCAATTCCAAGATCGCGTTCTATCCAGGGAAAGGCATTGTCCTGGCCAATAGCAATAATGACATCATCGGCTTCGATAATGACATCATCCTCTCCAGTGGGAACCAGTGATCTTTTTCCGTTTTCATCATAGACAGCCTGCACCTTTTCAAATCGTATGCCTTTCAGTCTGCCATTTTCTACGATATATTCCTTTGGTGGCATGTTATTAAGAATGTGGATGCCTTCACGTTCCGCATCTTCAATTTCCCAAGGTGATGCTTTCATGTCTTTTCTGGGGCTTCTTACCACCACATATACCTCGTCGGCGCCCAGTCTTTTGGATGTACGACAGCAGTCCATGGCGGTATTGCCACCTCCAAGTACAATGACTTTTTTGCCGATTTTGTCCCTATGCTCGAAAGCTACCTTGGCAAGAAATTCAATACCTATGTGAATATTGTCTTGTGCTTCTTCATAACCGGGAAGAGACAGTTTTCTGCCCTTTGGTGCTCCCGTTCCCACAAATACGGCGTCATAGTCAGCATCCAGTATTTCTTTCATACTTTCAACAAAAGTGTTGAAATGTGTGTGGACGCCCATGTCAAGAACATAATTGACTTCTTCGTCCAATACTTCCATTGGCAGTCGGAATGCCGGGATTTGTGTACGCATCATGCCACCGCCTTTATGCCATTCGTCATACAGATGAATTTCATAGCCTAGAGGCGCCAGGTCTCGGGCTACAGTTAATGAGGCAGGTCCACCGCCTATAAGGGCGACCTTCTTGCTGTTGGAAGGAAATGGTCCTTTTGGAATGAGGCCGCTGAGGTCTGATTTATTGTCTGCCGCTACCCGTTTAAGTCTACAAATAGCTACAGGCTCGTCTTCAACACGGCCACGCCGGCACGCCGGCTCGCATGGTCTGTCACATGTGCGCCCCAGAACACCGGGAAATACATTTGACTCCCAGTTTATCATGTAAGCTTCTGTGTACCTTCCTTCTGCTATCAGGCGTATGTATTCAGGGACAGGAGTGTGCGCCGGACAGGCGAATTGACAATCGATAACTTTGTGGAAATATTCTGGATCATTAGTGTTTGTCGGTTCCAAATCTACATTTTTTCTATTCTGACTAAATTTTGAATCTCTCCGATATATTGTAATTAAATATAAGAGTTAGGTCTAATATAAGCGGATAAATTATGACATAATTAATTTAGCCATTCATTAAGTTAATATTTATTCTGTCCTTTCTTGATTTTAGATGATATGAATTATTTTGTGAGCGAATAAATAATTCATACTCATGAAGGTAGGAATACCAAAAGAAATTAAAGCCGGCGAGAATAGGGTAGCTGCTACACCCAAGACGGTTAAGAGGCTTAAAAAACAGGGCTTTGAAGTCCTTGTGCAAAGTGGAGCCGGAAGCAATGCCAATGTATCTGATGAAGCATATGAAGCTGCTGGCGCAAGCATATCAAGCTCGGCGCAGGAATTGTATGCAAATTCAGAGATCATACTTAAAGTGCAGGCCCTTGCCGATGAAGAGATTGGTTTAATGCATAAAGGACAGCTTGTTCTCAGTTATTTGAATCCTGGTCAAAACGGCGACTTACTGCAAAAACTAGCCGATAAGTCTATCAATGCGGTTGCCATGGATGCTATACCAAGAATATCGCGTGCTCAAAAGATGGATGTTTTGTCCAGTATGGCCAATATTGCCGGATACAGGGCTGTCATAGAAGCAGCCAATCAATTTGGTCGGTTTTTGAATGGACAGATTACAGCAGCCGGAAAGGTGGACCCCGCCAAAGTCCTGGTCATAGGTGCCGGTGTTGCAGGATTGGCCTCTATTGGAACTGCCAAATCTCTGGGTGCTATCGTCAGGGCCTTTGATACACGAAAAGAAGTGGAAGAGCAAATCCAGTCTATGGGTGCCCAGTTTTTGGAAGTGGATATTGAGGAAGATGGTTCTACCGATTCTGGCTATTCAAAAGTGATGAGCCAGGCATTCATTGATGCCGAAATGGCCTTATTCAAAGAGCAAGCTGAAGACGTAGACATTATCATAACGACAGCACAGATACCAGGCAGAAATGCACCTCAACTCATTCTCGATTATCACGTAGCTGCCATGAAGCCAGGATCGGTTATCGTAGACCTTGCAGCCTCGTCTGGAGGAAACTGCGTGCTTACCAAGCCGGGAGAAATTTATACAACAGATAATGGCGTAACGATTATTGGCAAACTGGATCAGTTGCCAAGCCAGGCCAGCCAGCTGTATGGCAATAACCTGTGCCATCTCCTTGATGATATGGGCAAAGCAGAGAACTTTAGGATTGATATGGAAGATGATGTGGTGAAGCGGGCCATGGTTGTATACGATGGCAAAGTCAATTGGCCACCGGAGCCTTTGTCAGTCAGCTCTGCTCCTAAAAAGCAGGAAGTCGAAGTACAGGCTTTCGATCCAGTTGCTGATGAGCAAGCAAAAATCAGGAAAAAAGCACGTCGCATATCTGTAAGCCTTGTAGTTATTGCAGTCTTGCTATATCTGCTGGCCATGGTCGCTCCGCCTTCCTTTATGGGACACTTTACGGTGTTTGTACTGTCTGTTTTTGTTGGCTGGCAGGTGATATGGAATGTAACCCATGCCTTGCATACTCCTTTAATGGCTGTCACGAATGCTATCAGTGGCATCATAATTATTGGAGGTCTTTTGCAGACCACCAGTACATTGATGGATCCCATGAATATACTGGCCTTTATAGCCATACTGGTAGCGAGTATCAATATAGTAGGCGGCTTTCTGGTTACGGACCGCATGTTAAAAATGTTTAGAAAGTAAGAATATGATATCATCACAAATACAATTAGCATCCTATCTCTTTGCCAGTATACTGTTTATACTCAGCCTGGGTGGTCTTTCCTCCCAGGAGTCGGCAAAACGCGGCGTCTGGTACGGTATCATAGGTATGATCATAGCTGTAGCTTCTACAGTACTTGGTAATGGCGTGGAAGGACATGTTTATATCCTAGTCGCTATAGCCATAGCCTCCGTCATCGGTATAACGGTAGCGCGGAAAGTAGAAATGACCTCGATGCCACAGTTGGTTGCCATACTTCATAGTTTTGTTGGTCTTGCCGCCGTATTGGTAGGCTTCGGGTCCTACATCGATCCTGAAACGCAGGCCATACAGGGTATAGAACACAGCATACACCTGGTCGAGGTTTATATTGGAGTATTTATTGGAGCCATCACATTCACAGGTTCGGTTGTAGCCTGGGGTAAACTCGAAGGTACGATAAGGAGTAAGGCACTCTTGTATCCTGGTCGCCATGCAGTCAATATTATTCTTGTTCTTACGTGCATCGTAATGGGGGTACTGTTTACTGGTGCTGAAGGTACTTCTGGCTTGATTTATCTCTATATCATGACGGCTATAGCTCTTTTTATTGGTGTTATGCTCGTTATGGCCATTGGAGGCGCTGACATGCCTGTGGTTGTTTCGATGCTTAATTCCTATTCAGGATGGGCTGCGGCTGCGGCAGGTTTTATGTTGGGCAACGATTTGTTGATTGTGACCGGTGCCTTAGTAGGTAGTTCTGGGGCCATTCTGTCGATCATAATGTGTGAGGCTATGAACCGTTCTTTTCTCTCTGTAATTTTCGGGGGATTTGGGACCACAGTTTCTTCTTCATCAGAGGGCATAGAGGGTACAGTAAGTTCTTCAGATCATGAAGAAGTGGCTGAGTTACTCAGGGATGCAGATTCAGCTGTTATCGTTCCTGGATATGGTATGGCCGTTGCCAAAGCACAATATCCGATTTTCGATATGGTAGAGCATCTCAGGAAATCGGGGAAGGATGTACGCTTCGGTATTCATCCTGTCGCCGGAAGACTGCCTGGTCATATGAATGTGCTCTTGGCAGAAGCCAATGTTCCCTATGATATCGTTCTCGAAATGGATGAAATCAATGAAGACCTTTCAGAGACAGATGTGGTGCTCGTTATCGGAGCTAACGATATTGTTAACCCGGGAGCTTTGGAAGATGCATCAAGTCCGATCTATGGTATGCCCGTATTGGAGGTATGGAAGGCCAAGCAGGTTGTAGTCATGAAACGATCTATGGCCACCGGTTATGCTGGAGTTCAGAATCCTCTGTTTTTCAAGGATAATACTGTTATGCTATATGGAGATGCAAAGGAGTCCGTTGATAAAATCAACATGAACCTGAAGTCTTGATATGCGCTCATGCTTTAAATGTTTACTTGCCATTCTTTCGGTCTTCTGTTTTTGGTCTGAAATCAGGGCCCAGGAGTCAGATACCATCACAGCTTACAAGGAACTTGAACTCAAAATCGATTTGTCAAGATACTCTGATGCTTGTGAACTTGTCAGCTTGAAAGGGGAATGGACGAGAACACGCCATAATGCTTGTGAAGCTAAACTGGAGTTTGTTGAGCTTGGGCAACAGAGCGCTTTTCTCTATGTCGGGGATTCATTGATCCATCAATGGCATTGTGTTGTGAGAGAGCTTCCGAATATTTGGCTCGTCTTGGGGCAAGAACCAGATGGCTCAGAAATGACATCCCAATATTTTAAAATCCAGCCAGGGCCATATCTTAAAACCGATGCACCTGATTTTATCAATAAGCTGAAACTTGTCACATTCAATATTGAGCTTATCCGGAGCAAGGAAAGGCTTTTTAAGAGATTAAGCATGAGAGGAAGATACACCTCTGAAATAAGCCAACTGCTCAAGCAAGTTAGCGATGGTGATAAAATCGTATTCAGCGATGTATACGTTCAGGTAAATGAGCTCGAACCATTCCGAATAGATGACATGACCATCACAATTGATGATGACTGATTAAATCCTCCTGATTATTCCTGCAGACTATTCAGGTCCAGCTGCTGAAATTTCGGTATTGACCTCTGCCTCAAATTGCTTGAAGTTGTTTTGAAACAATTCTACAAGCTTAGCTTTAGTCCTGGCAAATGCATCTTTGTCCTCCCATGTATTGATAGGTTTGAGAATGGCGTCAGGCACATCAGGACAGCTGGTTGGAATCCCGAAACCAAAAGCTTCATCCTTAGTTTTCTCTACATTTTCGAGACTTCCATTCTGAATGGCATTGATGATCGCTCTGGTGTACTTCAGTTTGATTCTTGACCCTGTTCCATGGGCTCCGCCGGTCCATCCTGTATTCACCAGCCAGGCTTTGGCACCATGGTTCTTGATCTTTTCAGCCAGCATTTCTGCATATTTATTAGGATGCCACATCATGAAAGCGGCACCAAAGCATGCACTGAAAGTCGCTTGAGGTTCGGTAACTCCCATTTCTGTGCCGGCTACTTTGGCTGTGTAACCAGATATAAAATGGTAGCTGGCTTGCTCAGGTGACAATAAGCTGACAGGAGGCAAAACCCCAAAAGCATCACAGGTAAGGAATATCACTTGGTTCGGATGACCTGCCTTACATGGCATTTGAATATTGTCGATGTAGTGAATAGGGTAAGAGGCGCGCGTATTCTGGGTTATTGAGGTGTCTGAATAGTCAACCTTTCTTGTCTTGTTATCGTAAACCACATTCTCAAGCACAGTACCAAATCGGATAGCATTGAAAATATCCGGTTCGTTTTCTTCTGAAAGATCTATGGCTTTGGCATAACAACCACCTTCTATATTGAATACACCGTCTTTCGTCCAGCAGTGTTCATCATCTCCTATCAATTTGCGATGAGGATCAGCGCTCAATGTGGTTTTTCCAGTTCCGGATAATCCGAATAGAATAGACACATCACCTTCAGCTCCAACATTGGCTGAGCAGTGCATTGGCAAGACGCCCTTCATCGGCATCAGATAATTCATGACCGAGAAGACACCTTTTTTCATTTCACCGGCATATTCAGTACCGAGGATAACGATTTCCTTGGATTCAAGGTGGAGGTCGATACTTGTTTTGGAGGTCATATTAGAGGTGTGCCTGTTGGCAGGGAAACCCCCACCGTTATAGATGACATAATCAGGCTCGCCAAAATTTTCAAGCTCTTCTGCTGAAGGCATTATGAGCATATTTTGCATAAAGAGCGCGTGGTAAGCGCGCGTACAAATTATCCTGACTTTTAATCGGTAGTTTTCGTCCCAGCCGGCAAATGCATCCACGACATAAATGCGCGACCGTGTATTTAAATAGTCGATCGCTCGCTCTCGGTTTATGTGGAATACATGTTCGTCTAGGGCGATATTGATATCTCCCCAATCGATGTTATACTCGGACGCTGGATTGCGGACAATGCGCTTGTCCTTGGGGCTTCTTCCGGTCTTTTCTCCGGAGTATACACATAAGGCACCTGCATCAGATATAGTTGTTCCTTTTTCCTTGGTTAATGCCAGCTCATACAATGCAGGTACGCTCGCATTACGATATAATTCTACGACGTCGATGCCGTATTTCTTTAGGTTAAAACTCATTGGTGGTTAGGTTTAATTTATATTACAAAGAAATAAGAAATTCTTGCAATGGGATATTCTCATTCCTTCCTTATTCGTATGAAAATTTATAATATATTTTATTGTTGCATGATTTATGAACTAATACATTAATATTTAATTATTTAGATGTATGATGAGTAATATGGTAGATATAAGTAGCAATTCAGTGTTTTCCGAGAAAGAAGACTTCAATGAGTTTTTACTTCAGTTTAAAGAAAGTATCAAGACAGAATTTGATAAATGGAATTCTTGTGAAAAACAATTGATTACAAGAGGATATCCAAAAGAGTTCTTGAATAAAATAATGTCTCACAAACCCCTTTCAGTAGCTATTCCGAAGCAATTTGGCGGGAGAGGTATGAAGGTTTCAGAATGCCTTGGTATTCTTGAAGCAGCATCCTATGAATCCTTGTCTCTGTCTTTGATATTCGGTATCAATATAGCTCTGTTCTTAGAGCCTTTTCACAGGTATGGCGATGACAGTTTAAAGAAAAGTGTCTACAACGACTTCCTGAACAACCAGGCTATGGGGGGACTTATGATTTCAGAGCCATTGCATGGCAGCGATGCTTTAAATATGAAGACCAGTCATGAGAAAAAAGACAATCATTATCATATCAATGGTCTGAAACACTGGCAGGGCCTTACAGGAATGGCCGATTACTGGTTGATTGCCTGCAGAGAAAGCCTGTCCGAAGGCAATCTCTCAAAAGATATTAGCCTCTTTATGTCAAATGAAGCTGAGCCGGCACAGAAGATTGATGTACTTGAAATCTACAGCAACTTTGGTCTCTTTCCGATTCCGTATGGGAAAAATAAATTGGATATCAAGTTGCCACTGAACAGTAAGTTAGTTCCAAAATCTTCCGGTATAATTATGCTGATGGATGTCTTGCACAGAAGTCGCATGCAATTCCCAGGAATGGGTATGGGCTTTCTGAAAAGGCTTTTGGAAGAAGCCCAAGCCCAAGTGGAATCTAGACATATAAGAGGTAATTCATTACTTCAGTTTGACCAGGTTAAGTATAATATACTGCAATTACAATCTGCCTTTACTATATGTTCAGCCATGTGTTTTAAAAGTGCGCAAATAAGTGGCGTTGAACACGACTTAGCACGACACGGCCTTCAAGCGAACGCCATCAAGGCGCTCGTTACAGAGCTAATGCAAAGAGCATCTCAGATTTTGATACAGTTGCAAGGGGCAAATGGTTATAGAATTAGTAGTCTTGGCTCTCGGGCCATTATGGACTCACGCCCATTTCAAATTTTTGAAGGCCCCAATGAGATGCTTTTTTCTCAAGTAGCAGAGTCGGTCATTAAAATAATGAAGAAGAAATCTTTTAGTTGCCTTGGGGACTATTTCAAGAGTGATCACAAGATGCAAGAAGCCTATGACAGGTATAAGCATTATCTTGATTTCAATATAGATCTAAAAGTTTCGCAGCGTAAACTGGTAAGGCTTGGAGAGATTATCAGCAGGGTTTTAATTGCTCAATATATCTATGAGTTAAGGGATGCTGGATACAATTCTAGATTAGCTGAAGCGACCTTGGATTGTTTGGGTCAGGAAATTTCAGCATATGCAAATTCTTATGTGCAGCATAAAGGAGTAATGCCAGTCGATTACTACCAGGAAGATAGTAACTGGAGCACTTATGTATAATTGCCAAGTGCTTGTATTTGTTATTTTTACCTTAAACAATCAATAATGAAGCTTATTACATCCTTTATAGTCTTAGTATTATTGTTAGCTTCTTGCAAAAAGGAGAAGTCAAAACCAGCCGATAATTCAGAATTGGGTGACATTAAAATATATGCTACAGTTTCCGATAAGGCTGAGCCTGTGCTGAAGGATGCTATGCTTCTTTTACATAGTTTCGAGTACAAGGATGCTGCGGAAAAATTCAGGGAGACAAGAGAATTGGATCCTGATTGTGCCATGGCAGTTTGGGGTGAAGCTATGAGCTTTAATCACCCGCTGTGGCGCGAGCAAAATCTACGGAAAGCTCGCGAGCTTATGGAACTTTTGGGCGAAACAAAAGATGAGCAAAGAGAAAAGTTCAAGACAGAATACGAAAAGGACTTGTTTGATGCCATGTCTATACTTTACGGTGATGGCAGCAAAGTGGAAAGAGACCTTGCCTATTCCAACTATCTTGGTGAATTATATGAGAAATACCCGGATAACCATGAGGTAGCATCTATGTATGCATTATCCATTCTAGGATCAGTTCGTGGCGGCAGGGACTACGAAGTTTATGCCAAAGGTGCACGTATAGCACAGTCAGTCATCGAAAAGAATCCCAATCATCCAGGTGCCCTGCACTATCTGATTCACTCCTATGATGATCCGGAGAATGCACATAAAGCCCTCGAAGCGGCCAACAGTTACTCACAGGTAGCTCCTGATGCTGGCCATGCCCTGCATATGCCTTCACATATTTATGTGGCTTTGGGCATGTGGGATGAGGTCATTCGCTCGAATATCGCTTCTTGGGAAGCCAGTGTTAAAAGAAAGGCACGTAAAAATCTTACTAATGACGCACTAAACTATCACGCATTCAAATGGTTGATGTATGGCTATTTGCAAAAAGGCGAAAATGATAAAGCACGAAAACTTGTTGCAGATATGGAAGCCTATGCCAAAGAATTACCGTCTTCAAGAGCTGCAAATCATGTTATTATGATGAAAGCAGCTTACTTCACAGAATCAGGTGAATGGGGTGATGAATTGTTGTTTGATACCTTGGATTATGCCAGGCATTCATTTGAAACTCGATCTGTGCATGCGTTTCTTATGGGTATGAAAGCCTTTCATGATGAGGATAAAGTGACTCTTACGGCCAGTAAGGACAGTATGTTTGCTATCATCAATCATTATACAAACGAAGCGCTTACCTCTTCGGGAGCTGCCATGTGCAGCGGAAATTACTCTAGGGAGACGCCAACCCAAGTGGACCTGGGAAGGGCCAAGGTTTTGAAGATGGAACTGGAAGCAGCTATTGCCATGATGGAAGGGGATAATGAAAAGGTAGAAACAATACTCAAGTCTGCTGTTGATCTAGAGCAGGCTACCAGTTATAATTATGGTCCACCGGCTATCGTAAAGCCGGCAAGTGAACTTTATGCGGAATGGCTTCTTGAACAGGACCGACCTGATGATGCGGCGAAGCAGTTTGAACTGGTTCTAGAGAGGGCTCCAGGACGACTTATACCAACACAGTATATGAATAGGATAAAAGAAATGTCCTGATGTATACTGATTTCATGGATTAAACACAAAAGCTTGTGAAGCACAGGCATCATCCTCGGAATCGATTCAGGGAAAGATATGATTTGCATAAGCTGGTCAATTATGAACCGGACCTGGCAAATTACCTTGTTGATACTAAATCTGGAGTGAGTGTTGATTTTTCAAATTCTGATGCTGTCAGACTGCTTAACAGGGCTCTTCTTAAAAGCGCTTATGGTATTAAGTATTGGGATTTACCGGACAATAGCCTGTGCCCACCTGTGCCTGGTAGGCTTGATTATGTGCATGCAGCGGCGGAACTATTAATTGGTGAAGAAAAATACGAAGAGAATGAGAGAAAAAACCTTAGTATTTTGGATATCGGGACAGGAGCAAGCTTGATATATCCCATTTTGTTTCATTATGAATACGGATGGAAGTCTCTTGCTACAGATATCAACCCATCTTCTTTAGAATCAGCAGAAAAGATTATCAGCTTCAACGATTTTGGTGATGCCATAATATTATGCAGACAGAAGGCAGAAAACACGTTTTTTGAATCTGTTGTTCAAGATTCCATGCGATTTGACCTTACTGTTTGCAATCCTCCATTTTATAAGAACCAGTCAGAAGCATATGCTGCTAACAGGAGAAAAAACAGGAATATACATGGACGGGATGCAGGTGACTCCAAAAGAAATTTTAGAGGCCTTGATAAAGAGTTGATATATCCTGGAGGTGAGAAAAAGTTTCTTTCCGGTCTCATACGTGAGAGTATCCGATTTAAAAGCCAAATATTGTGGTTCAGTTCGCTTGTGTCGAATAAAAGTCTTATATCACATGTCAAGTCAGAAATGGCTATGATCAAGCCTGTCGAATGGGGTATAAAAGACTTGAGCCATGGCAATAAGGCAAGCAGAATGGTTTACTGGAGTTTTATGGTTAAAGACAAAAGATCAAGTTTCAAAAGTTAAATATAGGATCATGGATCAGAAGGGATTGAGCCTTAACAAGTATATAAGCAGTTCCGGGCTTTGCTCGAGAAGAGAAGCAGATGAAATGATTGAGCAGGGACGGGTATATGTCAATGGTAAACCTGCCGAAAAAGCAAGTCGCGTCAATTTTGGAGACAAGGTAACTGTCGATGGGGAAGTGATCAAGAGTAAGGAAAAATATGTTGTGATTGCCTTGAATAAACCTATAGGTATTACAAGTACAACGGATAAAAAAGACAAGACCAATATCATTGACTTTATTGATTACAAGGACAGGATTTTTCCAATAGGCCGTCTCGATAAGGATTCTTCAGGCCTTATATTGTTAACCAATAACGGTGATCTGGTCAATCGGATTCTCAGGGAGGAGAATAATCACGAAAAAGAGTATCTCGTGACTGTTAATCGCCCCATAGGAAGAGATGTCTTGAAAGCTATGGCTAAAGGGCGCATACCGGTACATAGAAAATTGACAAAGCCCTGTAAGACATTTCCTGTTTCAAAGTATGGTTTCAGGATAATCCTTACCCAGGGCCTCAATCGACAAATCAGATTTATGTGCAGACATTTTGGCTATAGAGTATCAGCTTTGCACAGGGTCAGGATTATGAATATCAATATTGGAAAACTTAAGCCGGGGCAATGGCGTAAGTTGAGTCATGCCGAAATGAATGAACTCGAAAGGCAAATGAAATGAAATCATTGAATTATTAATCCAATGGGAAAGTATTATGTATAGGATATGGCTGGTAACTATTGGTGCTCTTTTCTTTTCACTTCACTTATTCAGTCAATCAACCATTGACAAAGAGGTATGGGGAAATGGTTTTAACTATTCTTCAGGTGGAACAAGCTTTCTTGGAGATAAAAAGTACAATTATATATATGATGTGGATATCTATAGTGTAAATTTCTACCGACGTATCTTTAATATACGAAACTGGGCAGGCAATCTTCTGGTATTGACATGTTTTTGCTTGAACTGGGCTTTTCATGTGATATAGGAAAATGACCACACATATGATGTATAAGAAAATCACCCTGTTTTGTCTCTTACTCTATATTATTCCATATATGTATGCCCAGGAGAGTTTCATAGAGAAAACTGGCGATGCAATTCAGATTATAATGCCGTTGGGTTCAGGGCTTGTGTCGGTGTTGGATAATTCTGAAGATAAAGCATGGCTGCAGTTTGGCTTGACATTTGGAACGAGTTGGTTGAGTACCCAAGTTCTTAAAAGAACAATCAATAAGAAAAGGCCAAATGGAGGAGATTATGGATTTCCCTCCGGCCATACGACCGCTGCATTTTCATCTGCAGCCTTTATGCAAAAACGTTATGGTTGGAAGTATGGTCTGCCAGGCTATCTGTTGGCTTCATATGTAGGCTGGACACGTATACACGCGGACAAACATGACATATGGGATGTGATGGCAGGAGCCGCTATTGGCACAATCTCTGCGCAAATATTTACAAAGAGATATCCACTTGGAGAGTCGGAATTAAATATTCATTTTAGTCATATAGGGCTAAGTCTGCAACTTGACTTTTAGATGCTACCTGTAGAAAATTTCCATTACGATAGAATGGGGTAATGTGATAGCGGAAATAAGCATCAAAAAAAGAAAGGCTAACGAAATACTAAGAAATCCAGTGAGGGTTAATCCAAATAATATCATGCATCCGGCTATGCTCAATAGTGTAAAAGGCGCAAGCATTTGTATGAATTTCAAAATACTGAATGAACGCATATTAACTGACAGGAATCTGTATTCATCAAACATCACTTTAAGCGAGTGTAGTAAAACGAAATAAAGTGTAAATCCAATGATGATCGGTAAGGTGAAAAATGCAAAATGAATTAATCCCAATAATATAGATTCAATCAGAGCCCTCTCAATGTCAATTTTAGATCTGATAAATAAATACCAGATTAATGCCAATGAAAGAAAGCTTGTGGCGATCGTCATGTATTTCAATACTATTGACGCACTAACACTTATACTGATATTGAATTCATCTATTAATTTGTCTAATAGAATTATATCATCTAGGTTGTAGTATATGAGTCCCAAAATAATTGACAATCCCCAAAGCATAAATAAAACTTTGCCAATTAAGTCGCTTGAAATAAATGAAAATTGGGACTGGCCGAAGTGATAGGCTGAAATGATCAGGAATAGTATTAGGCTTAAGAGAGGGAATATAAACCAAAGCGCAATATTGATGCAAATCAGGCCTAAGTAAAAACTATAAAATCTTGAATTTTTGAGCTTGTATTCTTTTCGGAGGAGAATATGATCAATAGCACCATGAGGGATGCCAATCAATAGAATAAAAAGCGCGGAAAATTTTAGTTGGTTTGTTATATCTAAATCAAGAAAGGCAATACATGTACTTAGAAGAATAAGAAATGCACTTATAAAAATGAACTGGAGTTTATTCATTTGCTTCAATATATAAGGGCACCGAAATATGGTGCCCTTATAATTATGATCTAAATATTGATTATGCCCTTGCTTTTGCTGTTTCTGCTACTGCAATGCTGTAAACAACAAGTCCAAAGCCTATTTTATTGATGGCATCTGCTATGTTATAAAATAAATCTACAGTTTCAGAACTCCATCCTAAGCCTGTGTTTAGCCAACCTCCTGGCATACACATGTAGCCAATAGGATAAATGGCCCAACCAACTAGTACGAACCAAGCTAGAGTACGAACACCTTTCTTTACGACTTCGCTGTTGCTTCCAGCTGAAAGATTGGCAACTTCTCCAAACCAAGCCGTATATAGGATATAAATATAACCTATAGTTGAAATGACTCCCCACATTACAGAATGCGAAGTACTTCCACCCTCAGGATTGAAAGCTTCACCTATGTATCCTGCTACCAGCATTAGTACAGAGGCAAAAATTAATTTCCATAATAGCCCAATTTTTGCACCTGCAGCTTTTGTCAGCAAGTAAAACTCAACACACATGAGTGGTACTGTTAGTGTCCAGTCTATATATCTTAGCGCCGTTGGATTTTCGCCTGTCGCAAGATAGTAGTCTCTCATGTAGTAGTAATGTACAGCAGCTATAAAAGTTATTAGGCCTGAAACAAGAAGGGATAACTTCCATTTACCATCGACACTTCCTCTTTCGAAAAAGAAAAAAACCGAGGCAGCCATCATAGCCATATAGCCGGTAAAAAAAGTAAATGCGATCGGATCATCTTTTGGGATCGCCAAAACATCTAAACTTATCATGATGATTGATGTATTTAGTAGGTTAGTAAATATGTCACATGCTAAACTACGATAGTTTAAATAATGTTTAAAAAAATCATGAAAAAAAAATTAAACAAAAATTTATTTAAAGAGCAATAAGCGGTATATATATTGGATTTCATGCCAATTATCGGAATGTTGTATGGATAATGTTCGTAATAGAAAATTGCATATAATTTTAAGTTTCACCCTTGAATGAAAACATAATAAATAACATGAGAATTACAGATATTAAAGGCCGTTGGCAATTGGCCACAGGCGTTGAAATGCCTTATCTTGGATTGGGTGTCTGGCAAACAAAAAATGGAGAGGAAGTTGTTCATGCAGTGAAATGGGCTATCGAGTTAGGGTACAGGCATATAGATACGGCCGCCATTTATCAGAATGAAATAGGCGTAGGTCGAGGCATCAATGAATCAGGTGTTGACAGATCAGACATTTTCATCACTTCAAAAGTATGGAACTCAGATCAAGGTTATGATTCGACCTTGAAAGCCTTTGACAGCAGTCTTAAAAAGCTTGGAACAGACTATTTGGATCTATATCTTATCCATTGGCCTGTTGCAGGCAAATACAGGGATACATGGAAAGCGCTGGAATATTTGTATAAAGAAAAACGGGTGAAAGCCATCGGCGTAAGTAACTTCCTGAAACACCATCTTGAAGATCTGCTCTCGGATGTTGACATTGTACCTATGGTAAACCAACTTGAGTTTCATCCCTATTTGCTTCAGCAACAACTACAGGATTTTTGTAAATCACATCAAATACAGTACGAAGCCTGGTCTCCCTTGATGCAGGGCAAAGCTTTTGATATCGAGGAACTGCAGCGCATAGCCCAGGCATACGATAAATCTGTTGCGCAATTACTGATTCGATGGAATTTGCAAAAGGGAGTGATCACAATTCCCAAATCATCTAACCGTGATCGAATAGCTCAAAACGCCGATGTATTTGACTTTATGATCAGTGATGAAGATATGAAAAGAATCGATGCACTTGATCGTAATGAAAGGGTAGGCCCTGATCCGGACAATTTTGACTTTTAGACAATTATTAAAGCCAAGGAGAACTTATACTCCTTAAGACCGTAATCCGAATTGAATTATCATGAAATCCATTTTTTTTTGATATTTGCGGCCACAAAAATTTAAAACTCGAATGAGATATTCATTTATCATAGTGTTATGTGTTGGATTATTGTCATCCTGTGGCAACAAAACATCAAATGAGAAGTCAGTGGATTGGGGGGAGACACAAGAACATTATCTTAATAGTAAAGGAGTAAGCATCAAATTACCGGGTTCCTTTGTTGCATCAAGTCGCTACAGAATAAAACAAGACCTGCCGGCTCTCAATAACAAGTCCGCTGCAGCTTCAATTATTGAAGATGCATTGGCTGATTATGAGAGGAAGGATCCCAATATTAATGTTTTTGTAGACACCAGTACTCAATACCGTTTTCTTACTATTCTCAATTCTGATGACAAAATAGCATTGGATAGATCTTCAGCGGCTCGATTGGGTAAAGTGTTGATGGAGGACTACGAAAAAATGGATCTGAGCAAGAGAGGCGTTGAAGTAAATAGAATTGAATCCAATATTAAGAACAATAACTATCAAAAGTTGGCCAAATTCAAATTTGAAATCAAGGATAAGCTAAAGAAGAAGTCTAGTTACGTGACCAGCTTCTTTGTGACCAATAATTCCCGCACCTTAATCCTTCATGAATTTTCTGATTCAAAAGAGGATCTTGAGTTTTTTACATGGTCTATCAGTGAAAAATACTAATTCAGAGAGAAAGCTGATTGAATCTATACAGTATTTAAAATCTCCTTTGGTTTGATACTGCGGATTTTCGTAAATTATAAGCTATTTTGAAAGCAGAGATTCCGAGACACAAGAATACTCAGGAATCTGTGAATTAGGCATGTTAATTAAAATTGTTTTTATGAGAAATGTATTTGTAATAGCGCTGATAATATTTGGATTTGTAATTTCATTGGATGCCCAGATTTCTTTAAGACCGCAGGTAGGTATTAATTCTCCATCTTTGAGTGAAGACCTTCAGGTGGGCGATTGGGATGCAAGTGTAGGTTACCAATTTGGAGCCGATTTTCAGATTGGTTCAGAAGTCTATTTTCAAGCAGGCCTTAATTTTCAAATATCAGGCTTGTCTATCGAAAATGTAGGAGACCTGGATGTGAGCAATATTAATGTGCCTGCCTACATAGGATACAGGATAGGAACTGAAGACCGCGCACTTGCTCTGCGTTTGTTTGCTGGTCCGAATTTTAGTTTACATATTAGTGAGGATCTGGGTGATGCCATTACTGAAATTAATACGGATAACATCAAAGATTTTAGGATTAGTGGTGCTGTTGGGGCAGGCTTGGACTTTAGCATTCTATTTGCTGACATTATCTACAATTTTGGATTATCTGATTTTATCGAAGGCGCTGCTATAGAGAGTTCAAAGCAGAATGTTTTTTTAATCAACCTTGGAATTCGTATCGGAATTTAATCGAAAAATACATTAGATGAAAATTATTAAAGACTTTGGCTTACTACTTATATTCCTGAGCTTTTTTGCTTGTGATTATCAAAAAGATCCTTCCGGATTATATGGAAGCTGGAAAGTGTATGAGTGGAAGAAGATGGATTCAGGAGAGAACATCAATAATCCGCTGACTTTCAATTTTGATTCCCTTGGACGTTACATGGTTGATTATGGAAGCGAAAAGGAAAGAGGTGAATATTGGCTGGCCGGAGAATTTCTTCACACCGTTGAGGATGGTCGTGCTGAAAAGAAAGTCAAAGTCCTCCAGTTAAGCAAGGATACTTTTATCATGGAAATGAATCGATCAGGCTATATTGAACGTGTAGGCATGAAAAGAGAGCAGTAGGTTTTTTTATTAATTCTGAAAATATCACCCTGGAAAATAACTTTTTTCAACTTTTCGAATGAGTTGTACATGGATTTGTGACAGTCAAGATTTAATTTATCTACATAACAATATCATCCGCAGTTAAGCGCTTCACCACTCAGGCGATAGCAGATGATATAGTGTCATTGAAATGAAATATAAACCTGTCTGAGTATCATGTGTTTTTGTATGTCCTGTCTGGACTTGGTCAAAATGGAATTATGACACGACTTATATTGGCCATTAAAGCCTTAGAAACTAAAACGGCGCCGCAACAAAAAAAACTGTACCATTGTTGATAGAATATGCTTCACCATGTAACATATCGTCTGGATAAGTCAGCTCCATGGGTGACTTTTGTGCACGGCGCAGGAGGCTCGAGTTCTATTTGGTTCAAGCAAATCAGAGACTTCAGGAAGAATTTTAATGTTTTACTGCTCGATTTGCGCGGACATGGTAAGTCTAAAAAAGCTTTGTATGAAAAGCTTAAGAGATATACTTTCCAGTCAGTCGGTGATGATATCATAGAGGTTTTGGATCACCTGAATATAAAATCATCGCATTTCGTGGGTATTTCTTTAGGAACCATCATTATCAGGGAGCTTGCGGACAGATATCCAGATCGCATTAAATCGATGGTGTTGGGAGGAGCTGTCATGAAACTAAATTTCAGAGGACGTTTCCTAATGAAACTGGGAGATACACTCAAATCCGTTTTACCCTACCTGTTGCTTTATAGGATATTGGCCTTTATCATTATGCCCAAGAAGAAGCATCGGGAATCACGAAATCTATTCATCAGGGAGGCGAAGAAGCTTTACCAGCGCGAATTCAAGCGATGGTTCAGTCTTACGTCACAGGTCTTGCCACTTCTTAAGATACTCAGATCCACTGATCCTGGTATATCTACCCTGTACATAATGGGCTCTGAAGACTACATGTTTTTGCCATCCATAAGGGAACTGGCAGGTATACATAAGTCCTCACGGCTTCATGTCATACCGACATGCGGACATGTTGTCAATGTAGAACACCCACTCGAATTCAATCGTGAAGCAGTACGGTTCATTAGGAGTCATTATTAGTTTCATCACATCTCTTTAAATTCATGAATTTATCAGCGGGCACCTAGTCATAGGTGCTATGATTGCCGCAGTGTAGGAAAATATATGGTACAATATCTTTATTTTAGGTGAAGACATGTAGCTTCATGTCTTAAGGACTTATGAAATAAATGCCATGGAAGATTCAATCGAAGATAAAACAGGCAAGGAACTTGACGAATGGTTTAAAATTCTCGAGAAGACAGACCTGGACAAGCACAGAGCCATTCTCAATCATTTAAAGGGAGAGTATGATATCAGTTATGGCTATGCCAATCTCATAGCCTTGAAGTTTCTAAAATCTGATGCTGCTTCTAATGATGATGGGGGCCTGGTGCAGACTCAGTATAAGGGTAAAGAAGAACTGTTACCGGTTTATAAATCTTTGGATGCCTTCATAAGGCAACTGGGTACTGATGTCAAAGTGGTGCCTAAAAAAGCGGCTGTCAGTTATATACGCACGCATCAATTTGCCCTGGTTAAGCCTGCTACGAAAAAACGTATTGATCTGGGAATCAAGATAAAAGGACAAAAACCTGAGGGGATACTTGAAGAATCAGGTCCATTTGGTGCCATGTGTACGCACCGGATTCGAATAAATGCCGGATCAGAATTAAACCAGGAAATTAAAAAATGGATAGAACTGGCTTACAAAACGTCGGTTTAGCTGTCATATTCTATAATCATTAGTTATAAGAGATGCTATACTTTAATATTGTCAAAACCTTTTTGAAGGATAAGGAATACAGGGATTTACTATTAACCACTCTGGTTGTCCTGTTTTCAGGAACAACGGTTTACCACTACCTAGAAGGCTGGTCATGGATTGACTCACTGTATTTTTCAATTATAACCCTCACCACCATAGGTTACGGGGACTTTTCACCTCAATCCGATGCCGGTAAGTTATTCACCATTTTCTATATTCTGATTGGAATTGGTATAATACTGACCTTCATTGATACTGTCTACAATCACTACAATGACTTGAAAGCACAGGCGCGTTCTAAAAAACTGAAATCTAAATATGAGAAGTAAGATAATTTATGTCGCATTATTCTTTTTGACACTGCTGGTCTTTGCCTGTAAGCCTGATGGAAAGACTAAAGACTATTCGATGTACCAAATAGCCTATAATGTATTACTTGATAATGATTCTGGTAATTATGAAGTTTTTGTCATGGATATTGACGGTAGCAATAAGCGGAATCTATCAAAGAGTCCTTCCGTAGATTGGGCCTATCACGCTCATAATGGAGAAGTGTATTATATTTCAGACAGAGAGACCTCGGCTGGTTCCTTTCTTTTGTATGCTCAACATGTCGATAGTATCAAACCACGTCGTATATCCTTTGTGCGTATGGCAGACAGCTGGCTTGATACCCGGAACGATGGATCGGAGATTATTATCAAACCCCATTCTATGGTGGATTCTGTGTTTTATATTATCGACCAAAAAGGAGCTCTTGTTCAGAAAGTAGATGTGGGCTTGCCATACCTTAATGATCCTATGTTTGTAAACGATGGTAAGGCTATTGTATTCAGAGGTTCAGAAACGGCAGTCAAAATGGATTCAGCGTATGTTGATGAGCTGTATTACTTTGATCTTGAAAATGAATCCTTGAAGCAACTGACGCATTATCCTGAGTCAGATTCAACAGCCCAGTGGTATCATTACCATGCAGGCCCGCCACAATGGAATCCTGTCAGGCAGATGATCAGTTATTCATCGATGCAAAATGCATCCTATTCGATTTTTTCAGTAGACCTGGATGGTCAATCATTGGCACAAATTACGCCCGACGGATTCAGTCAGGGCTGGCATGATTGGTCTGAGGATGGTGAGTTGCTTATATATGACGGCACACCTGTGGGTGATAAAGAGAATCATGATATCTACATCCAGTATCCTGAAGCTGATACAAGTATTCGACTGACTTTTGACAGCTGGTACCAGCAAGCCCCCTTGTTTGTTAAAATCCAGACTGATGAATGATAGGTTTTTCGAAGGTCTCAAAATTCTGGAGTTCGCCTCAGTATTGGCTGGGCCATTGGCTGGAAGTTTTTTTGCAGAATTGGGCGCTGATGTAATAAAGGTTGAAAATCCTGTTACGGGAGGTGATGTGACGCGGAAGTGGAAGCTGACATCCGAAAGTTACGATGCACCAGTTTCAGCATACTATGCATCGGCGAATTATGGTAAAAAGGTGCTTTGGGCTGACCTTAATGATATTAAGCAAAAAGCCCTGATTCGAGAAGAGCTGCAACAAGCAGATGTTGTCCTTGTTAACTTCAAGCCCGGGTCTGCCACTAAGCTGGGACTTGATTATGCCTCGGTTTCGGGCATTAACCCAAACATAATATATGCTTCACTGAGTGGTTACGGTGAATCCTCTGGCAAAGTGGCTTTTGATATGGTCTTACAGGCAGAAACAGGCTTTATGTCAATGACCGGCAATGAAGATGGTCCACCTTGCAAAATTCCTATAGCCATGATTGATGTGATGGCGGCGCATCATCTGAAAGAAGCGGTTTTGTGTGCTCTAATCAAGAAGATGAAAACAGGTGAGGGGAGTTCTATTCATATTAGCCTGGAAGATGCAGCCATAGCCTCACTGGTCAATCAGGGAAGCAATTATTTGATGGCCGGCAAGGTGGCTGGAAGAATGGGCTCTTTGCATCCAAATATTGCTCCGTATGGTGAAGTGTTTAATTCTAGTGATGGCAAAAATATTATGCTGGCAATAGGTACGGAGGCTCAGTTTGCTCGCTTCTGCGAACTGGTTGACATAGATCACTCAAGATATCCTTCAAATGTCGATAGACTTAAAAACAGAGGGTCTTTGAAAAACGAGATAGAAGAAAAAATTCGGCAGAAGCCTTTGGATTGGTGGAGGCACGCTTTAAACAATAAGAAGATTCCCTTTGCCGAAATTCAGGATTTAGCGCAGGTCTTTGACTCTGGCAGACATGATGCTCGCATCCTGGAATCAGAGATCGAAGGTGTTGTCACCAAGAGGTGCAGAACCGCCTATATTTAAAAAAAAATATAAAATGAACGTTTTTGAAGCATTCAAGGGTATAAAAGACTATTTCTCGCCACGGGTAATCGCAGAACTTGAAGACTCCTATGTGAAACTTGCCCTAATCAAAGGCGATGATATTCCATGGCACAGCCATGACAATGAAGATGAGCTTTTCTATGTATTTTCAGGTCAGATGACCATCGAGCTTGAATCAGGAGAAAAAGTCAATATGAAAGAAGGCGACCTCTATGTGGTGCCTAAAAAGGTCAAGCACAGAGTGTATTCAGAGGAGGAATGTCGGATTATGCTTATTGAGAAGAAAACAACCCAACACACAGGAGATATCAAAACTGACATCAGTAAATCAATTGAAGATCAATTGTATTAAGTATTGATATACAAAATTTTAGAATTAGAAATTAAAGTTATGCTTAAATATTTTGCTTGCTTCAGCCTGCTTGGTTTTAGCCTTATTGCATATGGCCAGAATGATAATGATTTTTATAGCTATGATGTGGAAGAGCTCCTTGAATCCAAATCTATTATATTACCAGAGATTTCAGCGCCTATAGCCAATTATACCAATGCGGTAGCAACGGGACAGTTATTGTTTTTGGCCGGAAAAGGTCCCGAAGATGAAGCGGGTAATTATATGACAGGCAAAGTTGGATATGATGTATCTATCGAAGAAGGCTATGCTGCAGCGCGCAGGGTTGCAATAATGCAGCTGGCGGTCCTTAAAGAAAGCTTAGGAGACCTGAACCGTGTGAAGCGTATTGTCAAAGTGAATGGAATGGTTAACGCTACAGATGATTTTGAGCATCATCCTGAGGTAATCAACGGCTTCTCGGATCTTATGGTTGAGGTATTCGGCGATCGAGGTAAACATGCACGTGCAGCAGTCGGCATGTCATCATTGCCCAGGAATATTATATGTGAAATCGAAATAATCGTAGAATTTCAGTGATTTTAACGAGTACATTTAAACATTTTTTGGATTATACAGTCAAAGCCCTTGATAGGTCAAATGAATTCTTAGTCACATTCAGATATTATTTATTCTACAAATGACTACAACTATGAAATTCAGGCTCTCAGTTAGCTTTATGCTTCTCAGCTTAAGTTTGAGTTCGCAAGTCCAGCTTGCACATGTACAATCAAGTGATCAGTCTTCTCAAAGTGCAAACCTGATCAATGATTCCGGTTTGGATATGGAATTGCAGGCAGCTTCCAGGTTCCTTTCACATGCCAGTTTAGGTTGGGATATAGAGGATATCAAATGGGTTGCGGACAATGGTTTAGAAGACTGGTTGGATCAGCAAATGTCTTTGCTATCTAGTAATTATGCTGGCCCAACGATAGATGTTATTGAATACTTATATGATGCGTGTATCAGCAATTTAGGAGTTGAAGAGTGTAGGATGCGGTTTAATGTCAACAGGACTATGTTTCGCTACGTGTGGTGGAATAATATTGTCAATGGCTCAGACCGACTTAGGCAACGCGTTGCGCTGGCTTTAAGCGAAATTCTGGTACTTTCAGACGAATCTGCACTTGTTAACTTCCCGCATGGTGTGGCCCATTACTTTGATATCCTTATGGAAGGTGCCCTGGGTAACTATGAAGAATTACTTTTAGACATTACACTCAACCCCAGTATGGGATTTTATTTAAGTCATATCAATAATCCAAGGAGTAATGAAGAATTGAATATTCATCCGGATGAGAATTATGCCAGGGAGATTATGCAATTGTTTACTATAGGTCTCTATGAGTTGAATGAGGATGGTTCCAGAAAACTAGATAGTGAAGGTATATGGATTGACAGTTATGATAATAACGATATCAAAGAATTGGCAAAGGTGTTTACCGGTTTGTCTGGAAGTAAATGGGCAGATGTGAGCAATCAGAGACCCGTGGAGTTTGGTCGTAATTTTGCACGATACTCTTTGTTGGACCCTATGAAAATGTACCAAGAGTGGCATGAGGATGGTCCAAAAATAATCGTTGGTGATAAGCTTATTCAGGATTCTGACGGGATGAGAGAGCTTGAGGAAGCTATTGCTCATTTGGCAAGACATGAAAATACAGCTCCCTTCATTTCAAAACAGCTGATTCAAAAACTTGTAAAATCAAATCCAAGTCCGGAATACGTTCAACGTGTGGCCCGCATATTTAAAGACAATGGTTCAGCTCAGTATGGAGATATGAAGGCTGTAGTTAAAGCCATTTTTATGGATCAGGAGGCTATGGAGTGTTATTGGTATGGCGATCCTGATAATGGAATGTTGAAGTCGCCAGTTAATAGGATGACCCAAATGCTTATAGCCCTAAAGGCGGAATCAGCAAATGGCACCTACTGGAATCCTGCACTAATATTTAATGGTTTTATGGATCAGCACCCTATGTCTTCACCTACGGTATTTAATTTCTACAGACCAGATTATGTGCCAAATAGTGACTTTGCTTATCAGCAACTTGTCGGTCCTGAGTTTCAAATTTTAAATTCTTCAACCAGCTCTAACTATATTAACTATATGCTGCTGGCTTTAATGGGTGATTACCTCAATGGCCGATATGGTATTCGATTGCCGCATCTCATCAATGAGTATTCCTTGATACCATATATATCAGATCAGGAAGCTTTTAAGGCAGAATTAACAGACCCATTGTGGATGGACTTGGCATACTCTCCTTCAGATTTGCTGGATTATTTGGACATTCTGTTGGTGAATGGAATGCTTGATGAGACTACAAAAGAATCTATTGTTGAATCAATACAGCCTGATTCTTTGCTTGATGCGCCTGACAAGTCGTACTATGCTTTGTTTATGATAATGATTCATCCTGATTTTCTAATTCTCAAATGATTCGCCAAATGACATTCAATAAATATAGCAGAAGAAAATTTTTAGGAACATTGCCTTGTATGGCCTTGGGTACAACTACACTGTATTCTTCTCTGATCAATCTCAAAGCTATGAATACGATTGCAGCGTCAACAAGTGGATTAGAGGGTGATTATAAAGCCCTTGTGTGTATTTTGCTTTCTGGTGGTAATGATTCCTTCAATATGCTTGTTCCTCGCAGTTCCAATGAGTATGCTGAGTACGCAGCTACAAGGTCTAATCAAACCTTAGCACGTGAAAGTTTACTTCCCATAAATGTCTTAGATGGTGATGGCAGGGAATATGGACTGCATCCGTCTCTTACCAGACTTAAAGGGATGTTTGAATCTGGCAACCTGGCTTTCATTAGCAATGTTGGATCACTGGTGGAACCTGTTAATAAAGAGTCTGTATTAAATGGCTCCGCCAAGCTGCCTTTAGGCTTGTTCTCTCATTCTGATCAACAAATGCATTGGCAAACAGCTTTTCCACAGGCTAGAAGCAGTTCAGGCTGGGGAGGTAAAATGGCGGATATTCTCAAGGACTTGAATACTTCAGATGAAGTTTCAATGAATATTTCCCTTGGGGGCAATAATATTTTTCAGAGAGGTGACAGTATTATAGAGTATGCCATTAATAACGATGGTGGCGTTGCTATTCAAGGATGGAATAATCCTGAGCCATTCCTTGCAATGATGACAGAGGATATCAACGACATGGTGAACAGGAATTATGAAGATATTTTCAAAGATTCGTATAAAGGTGTTTTAAAAAGATCTATAGACAGCAATGAGTTTTTTAATACGGCCATAGAGAACATTAACCCGTTAGCAACAGTCTTTTCAGATAATAATCTATCACAAAATTTAAGAATGGTTGCGCAGACCATTTCAGCAAGAGAATCATTAGGGGCAAGCCGGCAAATATTTTTTATCAATTTTGGTGGATTTGATAATCATGATGAATTACTAAATAACCATAGCGCTCTTTTGGAAGCTTTGGATATTGCACTAAGTGAGTTCAATTCTGCTATGCTTGAGTTGGGTGTCATGGATTGTGTTACCACTTTCACCATTTCAGACTTTGCGCGCACGCTGACCTCAAATGGAAATGGGACTGATCATGCCTGGGGAGGAAATGCCTTGGTAATGGGGGGTGCTGTTAATGGACAAAAAATGTATGGTGATTATCCAATCCTGAGTCTGGGAACATCCATCGAGTTGGGCGGGGGCGTTTTGATGCCTACAACGAGTGCTGATGAATATTTTGCAGAATTGGCATTATGGTTTGGGATTTCTCCAAATGATCTCAGTTCCATATTGCCCAATATTGGAAACTTTTATGATTCAAGCAGCACATCAGCTCCCCTTGGGTTTTTGATTTAAATGTCAATACAATTAAAATGAAAGGAAATTACATTTTATTCAATCTGCTTTGCATCCTGAGTCTTGCTGTTAAGTTAGATGGGCAATGTCTATCCAATACGCATAGTCCATTTGAAGAGCATGCCTGGCTATCTTGCGAGGAAAAAGTTTCTCCAATGAATACTGGTCAAAACAGTCATTGGGTGATGTTTGAATTTGCCAATACGTATACTATCGATACATTGGTAATCTGGAATTATAATGTTTGGGGAGATACTAATGATGGCGTCAAATCGATAGATATCTGGATATCGGATGATGGTCAGCATTGGAATTCTGTACGGCAAAATGTAGCGGTAGAAAAAGCTCCTGGTTCATGGAAGTATAATGAACCTGATTCGATTTATTTGTCATCAGTACCATGTAGGTTTCTGGCAATTGATGTGATAGAGACCTGGAATTCAAATTATAGCTGTGCCGGAATTTCTGAGGTTCATTTTATAGGAGAACAATTGACATCAACTGATGACTTGTTGCAAATAAGTGAACAGAATTTAAGATTGTATCCAAATCCAGCCTCTGAACAGCTTAGCTTAATGAATAATACCAGTTACTCATTTCATAGGATAGAGGTATTCAATAATCTAGGTCAATGTGTTAAAGTCCATAATGAAGTAAATTCGAGTTATGCGAATATATCTGTAGCAGACCTTAATTCAGGTATCTATTATTTGAAGATTTATACTGATGTTGGATATATCCAAAAGGCTTTCATAAAGTCCGACTAAAATGAGAATACAGAATAATGATTTTTGCTTATTAGTATTCAGTAATTTAAAGCATTAATCATCAAAACACTGAAATATGCCACCAATTTTAAAAAACGCTCTGGCAGTGATCGGGGGCGTGGTCATAGGATCTCTGGTAAATATGGGTATTGTAATGACACTTGGCTCAATGCTAGTGCCTGATGGTGTAGATCCTTCGGATATAGAATCCATAAAATCCAACATTGATAAATATAAGCCGATTCATTTCTTGCCTGCTTTCCTGGCACATGGACTGGGTACTCTGGCTGGAGCATTTACGACCGCAGGTATAGCAGCCACAAGGCAATTGATCTTGGCCATGCTTATTGGTGCTTTTTTTCTTTTGGGGGGTATAATGGCTGTCCAGATGATTCCTGGACCTGCATGGTTTGCGGTTTTGGACCTGGTTGGAGCTTACATTCCGATGGCCTGGCTGGGACATAAGTTGGCTGCCAATTAAGGCTCTTTCTCTATAAGTTTAGATTTTCAATGAACAGACAGCGCGATTGACTGTTTGTGCTGTATGTACGACAATCTTACAGATAGAGACCTGGACAGGATAATCGAGATGGCCTGGGAGGACAGAACGCCATTCGATGCGATAGAACTGCAGTTTGGAATTAAAGAAAAAGATGTCATAAGGCTCATGCGTCGCGAAATGAAGGAATCTTCATTCATAAGGTGGCGAAAGAGGGTGCAGGGTAGGCCCACCAAACACGCCCATAAATCCCAGGATACAGAATTGAGATTCAAATCAAGGCAGCAAAAGCAGATCTCTCTCAACCGCATAAGTAAAAAGAAATACAGTTGATTCAATAGACTCAGCTCTGTGTTAAAAGCCTTATTTTCATTGTTAAAATAAGCTAAATGGAAGCCTCTACATCGTTCAATCGAGAATCCTCCAGACAAGAAATAGACCGCATCTTTGAATTGCAAGCTGAATCGTCTCGATCTATAGCACTTACTGGTGTCCGGCAAAGAAAAAAATGGCTTAATGCGCTCCTCAAGTCCGTTATGAGCCATAGGGAAGAAATCCGTATTGCTATATACAAGGATTGCAGGAGGCATGAGTCTGAAGTAGATATGACAGAGATATATCCTGTGATTTCTGAGATAAAATGTGCCAGAAGGTCACTTTCTCTATGGATGTCAAAGAAAACTAAGGCAACCCCATTCGCCTTGATGGGGTCCAGTTCATGGACAAAAGCAGAACCTAAAGGAAGAGTGCTTATAATTTCGCCCTGGAATTTCCCCGTCAACCTTACATTAAGTCCTCTGGTTTCGGCCCTTGCAGCCGGTAATACAGTCATTCTTAAGCCTTCTGAGTTTACACCAAATACGAATAGGGTGATAGCTAAAATAGTAAAGGAGATTTTCGATGAGGATCACGTTTATATGGTCGAGGGCGCTGTAGAAACGACTCAGTATATTTTGTCGAAGCCTTTTAATCATATATTCTTTACAGGTTCACCGACGGTAGGCAAAATCGTGATGAAGGCTGCTGCTGAAAACCTGACGTCGGTTACCCTTGAGTTGGGAGGTAAATCACCTACAATAGTTGATAAAACAGCCGATTTAAAAAAGGCAGCCAAGCGTATTGCCTGGGGTAAATTTGTCAATAATGGCCAGATATGCATTGCTCCGGATTATATCATGGCGCATGAATCTATAAAGGAAGAACTGGAAAATCAGTTGTCTCATTTTCTCGACGAATTTTACCCGAATCCTGCCAGTGATCCATCGTATTCAAGAATAATCAACAGGCGCAATTTTGATCGGGTTAAAGGCTACCTGAATGATGCTAAGGACAAAGGGGCACGCATTGTCTATGGAGGCTCAACAGATGCGGAACAGCTTTACATACAACCAACCCTGATTGAAGATATCAAAGAAGATTGTCGAGTACTTGAGGAAGAGATATTTGGGCCCTTGTTACCTATTCGCTCGTACAAAACCAATGAGCAGCTTTGTGAATATATAAACAGTAAGCCCAATCCATTGGCCCTGTATATCTATTCTACAAGCAGAAAGACAATAGATTATATCCAGTCGCATACCCGGGCAGGAGCTACTTGTATCAACCATAATGCCTTGCACTTCTATAACACGAATTTACCGTTCGGAGGTGTCAATAACAGCGGTATGGGAAAGGCACATGGCGAAGACGGTTTCCGGGAGTTTTCAAATGCTCGAGCGGTATACAAGCAAAATATGCCGAACGCCCTCGAATTGCTGGTGCCACCATATAACGGTTTTAAGCAAAAGCTTATTGATCTGACACTTAAGTATTTCTAGGCCTTTTCGCCTGAACATTTCAGTACAAGATTTATTTATTTCAAAAAGCAATTGTACTGAAGGAATCATTGAACATAGTCTGGCTTAAAAGAGATTTAAGACTTCAGGATCATGCTGCACTAAAAGCGGCAGAAAGTGCTCCAGAACCATATATTCTAATCTATATCTTCGAGCCATCCTTAATGCATCGCTCTGATTGCAGTGAGAGGCATCTACAGTTCATTTTTCATTCTTTGGAATATATGAGGCAGAAGCTTATTCCTTACAGCATAGAACTATGTTGTTTTGAAGATGAAGCCGTCTGTGTGTTTAATTCTATAATCATGAAGTACAATGTTAAAACGGTATTCAGTCATGAGGAACACGGCAATATTCAGACCTGGAAGCGAGACAATGCTGTAAGAAAGCTGCTGGATAATTACCATATTGAATGGTTAGAATTTGAGAGCGACCAGGTCAAACGAGCTATAATAAACAGGAAGGGATGGGATAGGCATTGGTACCGTAAAATAAATGAGCCCTTGATTCAAAATAGTTTCAGTACATCCTCACTTCAGTCAAGGCCTGGTCAATATAATGTAAGTAAAGGTCTAATGCGTAAGCTTAAGGCGTTTCCATCATTATATCAACCAGCCGGAGAACATCAGGCGCGGTATTATCTTGAAAGCTTCATGGAAGGCAGGGGAATTAATTACATGAAGAATATCTCCAAACCCGGGCCGAGTCGAAAGTCCTGTTCTCGTTTATCTCCATATCTGGCATGGGGAAACATTAGTATCAAACAGGCTTACCAGTATATAAAGACTCACAGCAATTTTTCAAAGGGCAAAAGAGCATATAGTGCTGCCCTGACACGTTTGAAATGGCGATCTCATTTTATTCAAAAGTTTGAAACGGAATGTGCCTATGAATACCGGTGTATCAATAAGGCTTATGAAGCTTTAGCATTCAGTAACAAGCCTAAATATCTTGAGGCATGGAAGAAGGGTAATACAGGATATCCATTGATTGATGCCTGCATGCGTTGCTTGATATCAACCGGCTGGATTAATTTCAGGATGCGGGCTATGCTCATATCTTTTTTATGTCATCAGCTTGATATCAACTGGAAGATGGGAGCGCCTTACCTGGCTCAACAGTTTCTTGATTTCGAGCCCGGCATTCACTATCCGCAGGTACAGATGCAGGCAGGTACTACAGGCGTGAATACAATTCGTATATATAACCCTGTCAAACAATCCATTGAACAGGATCCATCTGGTGATTTTATTAAGAAATGGGTGTCTGAGCTATCAAATATTCCGGCGCAACATATTCATGAACCTTGGAAGATGACAGCTATGGAGCAAAGCTTTTGTCAAGTCATAATAGGGGATGATTATCCTACGCCCATAGTTGATATTAAAGTGCAATCGAAGTATGCTCGCGATAAGATATGGGGGTTTCGAAAAAGACCCGAGGTCAGCATTGAAGCCAGGCGTATTTTGAGTCTTCACACGCGGAGGTCATCCTCTGGCGGCTTATCATAGTTCCAGTTTGTGTTTTATGAGTGTACGACCATCTATGGCGTGAATCCTGACGATGCTGGAGTCCAGCCCTTCCGAAAGAAATACTTTCAGACTTCCAAAATTCTTGATACGTACCAGCGAATCTATGCGGTGCTTATTGTTTTCTGTCGCCGTTTCATAGCTGTGGGTCAGGCCTGAGGATGTGATATCATACAGTGGATAGTTAAGTTGTGGAAATTCTTGACGGCTGATTTCGGCAATATGTCGATCACCGCTGAGTACAAGGCATTTTTTATCGCCATTATTTTTAAGCATTTCTATGAAGCGTTTTTTTGAAGAGGGAAAATTTGCCCATTTTTCAAAGCCTTGATCTTCGGCGAGGAATTGAATGCTGCTGACAATTATATTTAATGCGGCCTGGCTCTTTTGCAGTTCTGTTTCCAGCCATTCCCATTGCTCTTCACCAAGAATGTCGCCATTCTCAGAAGAATGGTATCGTGATGTAGGATCCGGATTTTTTTCAAGGACATCCTGGAAGCTCCGTGTATCGAGGAGCAGTACTTTAATCCTTCCTTCTGCCAGATCTTTGGCATGATATACGCCCTCACGTTTGGCAGTGGATATGATTTCAGGGTAGTCCAGAAAGTCGATTAGAAGCTTTTTGCATTCTTCCTTGTACATATAGTTTTTATTACCATCATTCATACCATAGTCGTGGTCATCCCAGGTTCCCAAAATCTGGTGATTGGCAATAAATTTCTGGTAGTAGCTGTTTCCCTTCTGTAACTGATATGCTTTTGCTATGAAATCCGGATCATTTGAGTCTCCATAGATGTTATCTCCCATCCATATCCACAGATCAGGATTGAGAGCAGCAATATGAGGCCAATAGTCTTGCGCTTCATCTTCTTTATTGCAAGAACCGAAACTTATCGTAAAAGTCTCTGTCTTCTGTGCTGGGACTTCGGTTTTTATCTGCTTGCATGAGGATAAGTATAAAGCTGAAAGCAGGAATAGGGCAGACATTAAAAAAAGGAAATCTCTCAAAGCTATCTTTTGGTCTAAATATAGCATGGAGAGCTTTGACCTCGGATAATTTTTTCTGAATAAATTATTCTTCCTTTTCACTTGCTTGGAGCTTATGTGTCCAAATTTCATCCCAAAATTATATTGCGGTATCTTATATGTCACGCATCGTATTCATTATTTAAGCTCTACTGAAGAATTCTTCAAAGGTGTCTGCTAAAGGTCGCATTTCATCCCAGGCTTTAAGCCTTCCCTTTTGCTGAATTTGTGATATCGGTCATAACACACTGGATGAGGTTCGACATATTTTTTGGATAGTTCTGGCTGCAGTTACCAGTATATAAGATTAAAATGAATCGGCCTTTAGGAATGCTTTGAAAGTTTTTTTCGGTTTGGAGACCCATTACTAATACTACAAAAATCAGTCGATATATTATATTTCTAAGCTTGCTGTTTTTAATCTTTGATTTGCAATCTAAAGGAATAAATATTTACTTTGCAAGCGCTTCAAAAGGAGGCATTTATTTAATGATTCGGTGATCAAATGACTCATTGAAACATTCTAGCATAAATTAAAAGGCCACGTAGCTCAATTGGATAGAGTACCTGATTACGGCTCAGGAGGTTGAGGGTTCGACTCCTTCCGTGGTCACTTCAAAGCCTTGTAAGTTGTTGATTTACAGGGCTTTATATTTATATGTCAAGGTAGAGTCAAGGTGATACACAATTTTGATTAAAATTACTTGTCCTCTTTCTGATCAAGAAAAAGTTTGCGCCATAGCTATACAAATCAATCATTACGACTATGCGTAAAGCCTTCAGTAAATTGCGAATACCATAGTATTCCTGGTCTATACGCATTTGACTCAATGGGAATTAAAGAAAGATTTCTTCTTTATTGACATAAGAGTCATGAAGATGGTTTTCCTTTATAAGGGCTTTTAGTTGTTCTATAAAGGATATGCACCTGTACAAATAAATAGACATGAAGGGCTTAGGTTCTGCCCATATCTCAAACTCATTTTCGGATTGATATTTAAGTATGATCTGTTGCCGTGGCCTGATCATAGATATCAGCGTTTTTCTTCTTTTTAGAAGAAAAACTATCTGATTTTCACTTGATGCTTGCTCCATTTTATGGCTTTGTGCATAGGCTTTGAGATTCTCGTTAAGCTCTTCTAAATTATAAGAGCTGTTAAAGCTTTGATGAAGCCTTTTCTTTAAAGCGTTTAAGGAAACATCTTGTATCCCAATTCTTTTAAAACCAGCAATGAGGTTTACATGATTTAGGATGTTGAATATAAAGCAAAGGAATAGAGCGCAGATGCTACTGTCAAATATATCGTAATGGCCTTCAATCAGTCTATCAATTAAAATAAGACCAGGAACCCAGAAAATAGATTCAATTATAATATCTCTTAAAAACAGTATCATTCGGTCCATAACAAGATGTCACTCACTAATATAAAAAAAGCGCAGGATCTGTTTTTCCTGTTCTTTCCTGCTTATTTCCTTATTAAACGAATCTCTTATTCCAGCTTGATAAAACTTTCTACAAGGATGGAGGCTTTATTGTCAATAAGAAGAAAATACTGCCCCTGGCTTAGCCCGCTGACATCAAGGAACTTATCCAGGTTTTGATTGTTCCATTGTTCAAGTAATCTGCCGGCTGAATCGTATATTTTAATGGATGGTTTGTCTGTCCCAAAGCTGTGGTCTTTTATATATAGACGATCATTAGCCGGATTGGGGTAAATACTGTATGTAGACTTGTCCAATACATCGGCAGAAGATATTATAGGAGGGTTTACAATAGCATTGATCATATGAACAATTCCGTTGTCCGCCATGACATTATAAAGTATAATCCTGGCATCATCAATATAAAATCCGTCACTTCGGAGGGAAATACTTGCGGTATAACCACCTTCCATTTCAATGTCCAAGCCATCCATCATGGATGCGAATGGAAGCAGCTCACCATAGGTGTGGTTCGACAGGAGTTCAGCCAACATCCCGTTTGGATCAGCCATGAGTTGGTTTAGCAGGGCAGAGCCGAGACTGTAAAATGCCTGATCTGTCGGCGCAAATACTGTGAGCATCTCTGCGTCTTGCAGGATGACATCAAGACCTGCATCGTCCACTGCGGTTTTAAGTATAGTATAATTGGGATTTGTGCTGATGATGTCATAAACCGTATAACGCTCTACCTCTTCTCGCATGATGACAGCATCAATAAGCTGCACGACACCATTGTCAGCTTCAAGATCACTAATAACAATTTTGGCATTGTTTATAAAAATGTCGTTGCCATCAAAGCTTACCAGAACAGATTCTCCGTTATTCATGGGTATATTGAGGCCATTAGCCATGAGGCTTGTCAGTAATAGTCCATCGTGACTGTGGTAGTTGATAAGTGATGCGAGCAGTCCGTTAGGGTCTGCTAGTAGCTCATTCAAAATGCCCTGATCAAGTGAATTGAATGCATCATCATTGGGCGCAAATACGGTAATCAATTCGGCATCATTATAGACAGCATCAAAACCCGCAGCATCAACCGCCGCTTTGAATATGCTAAGCTCTTCTTGTGAAGAGATAATATCATATACAGTAACAGGTTCAATGATAGGCATGGAAAAGCTGTTAATGCCATGAACATATCCGTTGTCAGCTGGTATGTCAGGGGTGCTCAGTCTTGAATCGTTGATATATAAGCCATCGAACCGATCCGAGATTACAGCAGTTTCGCCATTGGCCATTACGATATTCAGACCGTCAGACATGTTGCTTGTCGGCAGCAAGCGGTCGAATGTATGGTAAAGTAAGATTTCTCTAAGCAAGCCATCAGGATCCGACATCCATGCATCAATGCTATCCTGCGAAATGTTCTGAAAAGCCTGATTGCTTGGGGCGAATACAGTTATGGTTGGATCATTAATCAATAATTGGTCTATGCCTGCGGCATCGATAGCCTCTTTCAGCAAGGAGAAATTACTGCTGTTCGATATGACATCATAAACAGTATTTCTAATGACAATAGGTTGAATTACAGCATCCATAACATGCACTATACCGTTGTCGGCGACCACATCTCTTACACTGATCAGTGCTTCATTAATGAATATGTCCAAACCATCTATAAATACCTCGAGCTCTTCTCCAGAGGATGTAGTCAGGACTAATCCTTCTGTCAAGTCTGTGGATTCAAGCCTGTCATCGAGGCTGTGATACAGGATAAGATCTCTCAGTGAACCGTTTGGATCAGCCAGAAGATCATTTAGCATTGATGTAGGCAAAGCATTAAAGGCAGCGTCTGTAGGAGCAAACAGTGTCAATGAAGTTTCTAGTTCATATTTGTCAAATAGACCTGCCGCATTGATAGCCTCTTCAAGAATAGTATGATCTGCACTGTTTTCGACCACATCCATTATGGTGTTTTGTTCTTCTGGCAAGACAATGACAGCATCCATAACATGAACAATGCCATTATCAAATTGTAAATCTATGACCTCAATCCTGGAGTTGTTGACATAAACATCATTGTTGATTGTAGTGAAAACCAATTCTTCAGCGTTGACATTATTTCTTGTCATGAGTGCCAACAGGTCGGCTGCTGAATAGTCATCATCGAGGGTGTGTCTTAAAAGCAGATCGGTAATTCCAGATTGTGGCCCATTCAGTATAGCACCAAGTACTTCGTCAGGAATATTGTCAAATGCTGCATTAGTAGGTGCAAACAAGGTCAATGGGCCAACGCCGTTATATATAAATTCAAGTCCAGCCAGATCAATGGCATTCTTTAAAATGGAATGATTGTTATTGGCTTCCACGTATTCATATATTGTTGAAGGCTCCTGATCAGGGAATAAAGCCAAATCAATAATATGAACTACACCATTATCAGCAATAAGGTTTTGAACAGTAATCATGGAGTTGTTCAGAAATATATCATTGCTGCTATCGGTACTTACATTTATCAGAAAGCCATTTCTCGCATTGAAAACGATACCATTATTCAAATCGTCAGCGAGGAGTTCATTTTCTATAATGTGGTTTGATAGAAACTCAATAAGTTGATCTGTCATTCCATTGTCAATTTGCTCACGCACATTGGAAGGTAAAGTAACCATCGCCTGGTTACTTGGAGCAAATACGGTAAAAGGGCCCGTGCCATCAAGCAGATCATCGAGATTGCCTTCTACAATATAAGAGTTGTAGCCGGTCAGGATTTCGTTGTTTTCAAGAATGTTTTTAACGGTAAACTTTAATTCTTCAGTCAGCACGGCATCAATAACATGAACCAATCCATTGTCGACCTCTATGTCGTGTATTACAAAGCGTGCATCATTGACAAAGTACATAAAGTCATCTTCTATGAACTTGAGAATAAAGTTATTGACAGCCTGTTTTACTTCTTCTTCAATGAGATCATTTCTGTAAAATTTACCAATGAGAAGGTGGTTGCTAAGTACATCTGCCAGCAAACCTGTAGGGTCCGCGGTAAGTTCATCCAGCAAGGCATCGCTTAGTAAATTGAAGGCTGTATCAGTAGGCGCGAAGAATGTTTTAACAGGTGTATCGGCATCTAACGTTGGCCTCAATCCCGATGATAAAACCAGGTTCTTGAGGATGGTGTGGTCTTCACTTTGTTCAATATAGTCTGCAATGGTCAATGCAGGTATAGGTGCAGGTACAAGGACCTGCTGTATCACATATAAAATACCGTTATCTGCCGGTAGGCCTGTGAATATGACTTTTATATTATTGACGAATGTTCCGTTAATATCGACCGTTACACTTATTGTTTGTCCATTGGCTGCGGTGAGTTCACCACCATTTTTAAATTGGTTAGTTTGTATAAGACTGTCAATGACATGATACATCAGGTAATTCTCAATGTAGTTTACATTGGTGCCTAAAAGCGTGTCGAGTTTGGCTTGAGACAAGGCATTAAATGCTTCGTCAGTAGGGGCAAAGCATGTAATCATGTTGTTGCCAGTATATCTATCTTCCAATCCGGCATTCTTGATTATATTTTCAAGTATCGTGTGATTGGGACTGTTTTCTATTCTTGACAATACAGTTGTTCTTGTTGTCTGGTCGAGAGGGATATAGCTGTCAATTTTATGAAGTATACCATTCGTGGCAAATAGGTCACGCTCGATTATTTTAGCCCCGTTTATGAATATGCCGTCAGAATTCTTTTTCACAGTCAGGTTGCGCTGGTTCATGGTCGTAATAGAGAATCCATTGACCAGATTGTTGGATTTGTAAAATCCGTTGACACAATGTGTCAGTACGATATCTCTAACTTGCTCCTGCGTCAAACTTCCCGGAAGTAAAGGGAATACATCATTAGATGGTGCAAAGATGGTGTAGATGTTGCCAAAGCTATTGAAGGTATTTCTGAGACCGGCACGGATAATAGCCTCCTCAAACTCTTGCAGGTCCGGATCTGCTTCAATTCTGTTGAAGATAAACTGCGATTGCAAATGAAGTGATCCTATAAATAATGAGATCAGGGTGAATGATAATCTGACAAATGGCGTTTTCATCGGTAATAATTTGTTATATATCTATACGATTTAGGCGTTGCTATTGTACAATATTTTTAAAAGATACATCATTTTTATGAGTTCATCTTAGTCTTATTTTATAATGGCTAATATTCGTCTTACGAGCTAATAAGATAATCGCTTGTTGCTGGATTTACGGGATATTATCAAAAAATAATAACGCTATATTGAATATTGTAAAAAATTGATAATCAATATTTAAAGTCATATTATATTATTCATCACTTTAATTTAAATCCTATTATTCGGGGTCATGTATATTGAAATCAAAACTTATTTCTGATTTATTATCAAGGGCCTTGGCAACTGAGCAATACTTATCAATAGAAAGTTGAATAGCACGTTCGACTTTTTCATTTTTAAGATCACCCCACATTTCAAATTGCATGTGTATGTTGGTATAGGCTGTGTAATCTTCGACTTGTTCGGTAGTGCCGGTTATATCAAGTTTGATATCTTCCAGTTTTTGTCGCATTTTTCCAAGAATCATAACTATATCGATGGCACTGCAACCCGCCAAAGCCATCAATAGAGTTTCCATAGGTCTTACTCCGTTTCCTATTCCTCCTAGGTCCGGAGTACCATCCAGCAGTATGCTTTGTCCAGCTTCGTTTGTTGCCTTGAAGTTAACAGCATCGTTAATTCTTTCGAGACTGATCTTCTTTGTTCCCATTTTGATTGAGTTGTCCATGTGTATTATTAATGGGAATGTAAAGCCTGAAGTTCAATAAGGGCATTAATTGAATATGATGAGTATATGTCTTGGTGATTTACAAAATAGCACAGATAATGTTAATTCGTTATGGAAAATACATAAGGGTATTCGCCGGGCCAGTTTTCATAAAATCCTTTTAATTCAACTCTGCCAGTTGTATTCTTGAGGAAATCAATAAACGCATCTACGGAAGTGATTTCCTGGCCGTTGGCACTAGTGATAATGTAGCTCGGATCCATATTGATAGAGTCAATTAAAGATTCTCTCAATACGCTCACAACCAATATTCCTGAAGTGTTGAGTCTGCTTTTTTCTGCTGTATCCAGATTGCGCAATTCAAAACCTAAATCGGTTAGGATTTTATCAGTTCTGACAGCTATCTTGTCAGTTGAGTTCAGTTGATTCATTAACTCGGCTTGTGTGTTGAAGCTTTGGGAATTTCGAATGTACTCAATCGTCACCTTATCCCCTGGGCTGAATTGAGCCATGGTCTCAAGAAATGAAGAGACTGTCAGAGTGGGTCTGTCATTGATATGTGTTATGACATCACCTGACTTGAGTCCTGCGTTTTGACCTGCGGAAGCTTTATCAACCAGGTCAACCATAACGCCACCAATAAACTTCAGGCCAATAGATTCGGCTTTTCCCATATTGATATCGCTTGCAGCTATACCTAGCCAGGCTCTCTGCACAGCACCGTACTCCCGGATATCGTTGACTACTTTTTTCACGATAGAACTTGGTATGGCAAAGGAAAATCCTTCATACTTTCCTGATCGACTGAGAATGGCAGTATTAATGCCTACAAGATAGCCACCTGTATTTATGAGAGCTCCTCCACTGTTGCCGGGATTTATTGCGGCATCTGTTTGAATAAATGATTCAATGCCTTGCCGATCAAAGATGTTGATATCCCGTGCTTTGGCACTTACGATGCCGGCAGTAACGGAGGATTGCAATTTGAAAGGATTTCCTACTGCCAAAACCCATTCACCCACTTTCACTTCGTTAGAGTCACCAAATTGAAGAAAGTCAAGTCCGGTAGCATCTACTTTAAGAACAGCAAGGTCAGTGGCATTGTCATATCCCAGTATCTCAGCTTCATACTCGCGTTTATCATCCAAAGTAACACTGATAATATCAGCGTCTTCAATTACATGATTATTTGTAATGATATAACCATCTGAGGCAATGATCACGCCTGAACCATTGGTTCTCGTATACTTGTCTTTTATTATGCTGTTCCCTTTGACCTGAACCGCCTTTATGGAAACCACGGCCTTGCGGGCATAATCGGCCGCTTCTATGAATATATCCGTATCCAGGGGTGCCCTGAACCTGGCGTTATTGTAGAGAGCCTCATTTTGTTTTTCGGATATGAGTCGCCCAAAATTATCTTCTATCTCTAGGATGTGTCTGTTGTGCCAGACATGGTAAATGCCGAGGCATGAAAGACATACCAGCAAAGTAAAAATAAGGGATCTGATTTCAGATTTCATATTACAAATATAATATATATGTAATTAGCTATCTTTAAATTTAATAATTAATAAAGGTATGGAATACGAGCTTCATTATTTAAATCATATTTTTTGTCGTAAAGTTCTATGATCTGTGAATTATTGATAGCATTATAGTACTACCTTTATGTTTGATTCCTAAGCTACAGCTCGGGACTGGACACTTTCATTACAAAATGAATTGAATGAATCACATTAAGCCTTTGCGGATAACAGGTTTTATCATTTTCGTTATAACGATATGCATTCCATTGGTACATGGCCAATATTACGAACAGTTCAGTCCACCAGTCATGAAAGAGGGGGAGCAATTGACTTATCCCTTCACAGGAGGCTTTGAGGCACCACAGTTTTCTGCTGTAGATATGAATAATGACGGTTTGAATGATATCTATGTTTTTGATAAGAATGGAGGTGTTTCATCAGTATTTATTCGCAAAGCCACAGGGAATCTTGATTTTGAATTCACTAAATACTACAACCGGTTTTTTCCAAAAAGCATGGAAGGCTTTGCTTTGATGCGCGATTTTAATGGAGATGGACTTGCTGATTTGTTCTGCTCTTCTATACCTCAGGGAGCAGCCGGCTTAAGCCTTTACCAGGCTGAAATGCTGGGGAATGAATATGTTTATACCCTTAGGAGGATGGGCAGGCCGCAGGGTAGTGCAGATATTATTTGGAATAATCTCCCTTACGGGCAGGTCTATAATGCTGTGACAGATATCCCTGCTATAGTTGATGTAGATCACGACGGAGATCTGGATATACTGAGTTTTGATGAAGTGGGCTCTTATGTCTATTTCAATAAAAACAACCAGGTTGAAAAGGGATTGCCTTCCGATACCATGGACTTTAATATCGAAGATTTCTGTTTTGGGAAATTCCTTGAGAGTGGACTCTCTCAATCCATAACATTGAGCGATAACCCTGAGCTTTGTGCAACTAATCTACAGGACTCATATGATCCAGACCAAAAGTCGGGACCGCATTCGGGTTCTACAGTCATGGCCTTTGATCCGGATGGGGATATGGATTATGACCTTTTGCTTGGAGATTTGACGTACAACGGTATGGTTTATCTTGAAAATGGAGGTTCCAGACAATCGGCCTTTATGAATTTCCTGGATTCTAATTTCCCAATTTACGATACATCCATAGACATGCCGATTTTTCTGGCAGGATTCAATCTCGATGTTGATAATGATGGATTTGAAGATATACTGATAGCACCCAATGCACTCAGTTCTGCTAGGAATGTTAACAACATTCATTTTTATAGAAATAAGGGTTCTGATAAGTCGCCATATACTCTTGAATCGGAAAGCCTTTTCAGTAGCGAAACCATAGATTTGGGAAGCCTCAGTGTTCCGGCCCTTGCTGATTACAACGCTGATGGTTTGATGGATATAGTCATAGCTGCGGCGGGACCTTTTGAAGGTGTAAGCAATGACATGAGGTTGGTTCTTTACGAAAACACTGGGACCAGGAAGGCACCTCAATTCGAGCTGGTTGATCCTGACTATCTCAATTTCTCCCAATACTCTTCCAGCTCTTCCAATCCGGCTGCCTGTTTTGGTGACCTTGATCAGGATCAGGATATGGACCTGTTGATTGGAGATGAATCGGGAAAACTATATTTCTTTGAGAATACGGCTGGGCCCGGCAATATATTCAGCTTTGCTTCACCCGTTTATGAATGGATGGGAATAAATTCTGGCCAGCGTATCCGTCCGTGTATCATTGACGCCAATAAGGATGGCCTCAATGATATTTTGATAGGTGAACGTAATACAAATGGATACAGTGATCCCCTTAGTGGCGAATTTCTGACAGGAAATATCAACTACTTCGAAAATATAGGGACTGCAGGGAATCCATTATTTGATCCGGATGAAGCACAATCACCTAATTCACCTGTATTTGGAAGAATTCGTGTCAATTTCTCTACATCAACAAGTGCGAGGGGAGGAGCAGCGCCATATATTTTTAATCTTGATGGAAAGGAAATGCTTTTTGTAGGATCTTCAAGAGGCCGAATATCCCTTTATGATTTAAGTGGAATGGCGGAAGCGAGTGAAGAAGTGCCATTGTTGGATGATAAGCTGGGTTATCTTGAAGAGGGCTATTGGTCTGCTCCTGCAGTTTATGATTTTGATGATGACGGCTTTCTGGAAATTCTAGTTGGAAACATTAGAGGAGGTCTTTCATTTTTCAAGACAGACCTTATGCATACAAGCAGTATAGATGCATTTGATAGATCTGAACACCTGTTTGTGGTACCTAATCCTGCAGGACAATCTATTGATATCAAAGGGCTCAATAGTGAGGAAACCTGCGTGCTTCGGTTTTATGATTATTCTGGCAGATTTGTTTACAGCTTTGAAGGCTACAGTAAAGTCCCGGTTGATCGATTGAAAAAGGGAATGTATGCAATAGAAATTTTGGGCTCCAGCGGGATAAAACGTTGGGCGCGCTTTGTCAAAATATAATCATTCAGGTACGACTGCCGAAGAGCAAAGAACCAATCCGTACTATTGTTGTATTATGTTCCAAAGCAATCTTGTAATCTTCGGACATGCCCATAGAAATTTCACTGAAACTGTTTGAGTTCTTAAAATATTTCTCTTTTAATATTTTGTAGTAGTCATGCAACTGTTCGAATTCGGCATGCGTGATAAGCTTGTCTTGAGTGAAAGTGCCCATACCCATCACTCCTTTGATGTTAAGATATTCCATGTGAAGCAATGAATCCATATCCTCGAGTAATTGAAGCCAGTCGTATCCGAATTTGCTGTCCTCCTTGGCTATTTTAATTTGAAGCAGGACGTTTATTTTTCTATTGACTTTAGATGCTTCTTTATTGACAAGCCCTGCCAATTTGAGATTGTCAATGGAATGGATCATATATACAAAGTCAGCCAGGTATTTGGCCTTGTTTTTCTGGAGATGACCAATAAGGTGCCATCGAATGTCATTGGGCAGCAGATCTTTTTTTTCTAATAACTCCTGAACCCGGTTTTCACCAAAGTCTCTCTGCCCTAAATTATACAGTTTTAGTATATCATTCACAGGCTTGGTCTTGGAAACGGCAAGTAAGGTGACCTGTTGTTTGTCGAGTTCGGCTTTAAGATCTTGATAATTCATGGAAGGCTTTTTATAAATAAATCAAAAAAGCCCAAAAAGTTTAGAGTCTATTTGTTCTATGACATGACCAAAATCCTCCTGATTCTTTTTAAAGTCCATTGTGTCAGCGTCGATGATGAGGAGCTTTCCAATATTATAGTCAGAAATCCAGTTTTCATATTTTTGATTAAGACGCTTTAGATAATCAAGACTGATTGATCCTTCATATTCCCGACCGCGCTTCTGGATATGCTCTACGAGCTTTGGAATGCTGGCTCTCAGGAAAATTAACAGATCGGGTGGTTTGATTTGTCCTGTCATGATATGGAACAAAGTACTGTAGTTTTCCATATCTCTTTTCGACATGAGCCCCATTTCATGCAGGTTAGGTGCGAAAATATAGGCATCTTCATATATGGTTCGATCCTGTATTACTACTTTGTCACCGCTGCGTATGTCAAGAATTTGCTTATATCGGCTGTTCAGAAAATAGATCTGCAGGTTAAAAGACCAGCGATGCATGTCCTCGTAAAAGTCACTGAGATAAGGGTTTGTGTTTGTGTCTTCATATTGTACCTCCCAGTCGTAATGCTTGCCCAACAACTCCGATAAAGTTGTTTTGCCGGCTCCAATGTTTCCGGATACAGCGATATGTTTTATTTTCGAATCCTTATCCTGCATTATCCATTCTTTGAGTCTTTTGGAAATTGATTGGCCAAAATAGTCATTTAGTGGGAGATGAGATGGTGAACATCTAAATTATTGACATGAAATTGGATAATACTATAATTTCAAAGTTGGAAGATCTTTCTATGTTGAAACTTTCAGTAGAAGTGAGGGAGGAAATGGCTTCCGAGCTGAAAAAGATCCTGGATATGATTGATGCGTTGAGGTCTGTTCAAATTGATGTAAACAGGCATGAAGAAACCAGGATTCAGAGATTGCGGCCCGATCTTCTCTCAGAATCACTTCCATTGAATCCGGTATTCCAGAATTGTTCAAGTAAAAAGGGTGAGTATTTTGCTGTTCCCAAAATCATAAAAAAGAAAAATGGATAATCAGCTTATCAGAATTCAGGACCTCAAGAAGATATACGTTATGGGTACAGAGCTTGTACATGCTCTGAATGGAGTTTCTTTGAATATCAGTGAAAATGAGTATGTAGCTCTTATGGGACCTTCTGGTTCAGGTAAGTCCACCTTGATGAACCTTATTGGACTTCTGGATTCCCCGACTTCGGGCGATTACTATTTTAAAGACGCTCACGTAAGCCAAATGTCTGATTCGGAACTGGCGAATTTCAGGAACAAGGAAATTGGCTTTGTTTTCCAAACCTTCAATTTGTTGCCAAGGCTATCAGCTCTTGATAATGTGGCATTGCCTCTGGTATATTCTGGCATGAACAAGAGGCAACGTATTGAGCGTGCTGCTGATGTGCTTGATACTGTTGGCCTTGGAGACAGGGTGCATCACAAACCAAATGAATTATCAGGTGGTCAGAGACAGAGAGTAGCAATTGCCAGGGCCCTGGCGAACCATCCCAGTATCATACTTGCTGATGAACCTACAGGTAATCTCGATACGAAGACATCTGTAGAGATCATGGATATCTTCGAAAAACTTCATAACAGGGGAAATACCGTGATTGTTGTAACACATGAACCGGATATTGCCTTGCACGCGCACAGAATAATTAAGCTGAGAGATGGGCTTTTGGAATCTGATGAAAAAAATGAAAACATCATTCTCAGCAGTGACGAAGCTCACAGATACAATCTGCATCAATAGCTGTTGAAACATCGCAAGTTCAGCAAAATATGTATACTTTCGCTATACATCTATTTGGTATGAAAGTCTATACAAAAGCCGGGGATAAGGGGCGTACCTCTTTGTTTGGAGGTACAAAGCTGAGTAAGGATGATGTTAGAATCGAGGCCTACGGCACTGTAGATGAATTAAACAGTCACATTGGCTATCTTCTGAGCATGTGTCCGGAAAAGGAGGTATTGGATATATTAATGCCCTTACAGGAAGTGCTTTTTGATGTGGGAAGTCACCTTGCTTCGGACGGCACAGCAAATGATTATTTGCCCCAGCTTAAAGATTCATGGATTGCGCTCCTGGAGTCTACGATGGATCGCTACTCTGAAGATTTACCAGAGTTAAAGAGCTTTATTTTGCCCAGAGCCAATGGACGGATAGCCTATGCTCATATTTGCAGAACAGTATGCAGAAGAGCTGAACGACGTATAATAAGTGTGTCAGAGATAGAGAAACTTAATGATTTTATTATACCTTTTGTGAACAGGCTTTCAGACTATTTTTTTGTTCTGGCGAGGTATCTGACCCACCTTGATGGTCTTGATGAAGAAAAGTGGACTAAAGCTTGATATAGAAAGTGATAATGGCAGATAAGGAGTTTTCATATGGTTTTGGTTTCAAGGACATACCCAAATTATTGGTCATCATACTCGGGGTCAGTATCATTTGTCTATTCTTTCCCAGCAAAAAGGCCATAGATCATCAGTACGGTATTGGTCAGAAATGGGAATACGATAATGTCTATACAGAATCACCATTTACAGCAGTGATTCAGATACAACAGGACAGCATTATAGAATCTACCGTAAATTATCAGGCCGGCAGTCTTGTGGTTGCCAAAGGGCAATTTATAACCAATGCCCTGAATCAGACCCTGGACCAGTTTTTACCTAAAACTATGGATAACTCAAGTATCCTGAGTGGCGGTTGGATTTATTTTATAGGGCATTTTATTTTGACAATGCTCATTATTGGCGCATTGGTCCTTTATGCCTATAAATATTTCCCTCAAAGTTGCCAATCGGTCCGGGGAGTCGTCTTTTTGATAATCTGGCCAGTTATCTACAGCATCATAGTCTATTTTGTGAGCAACAGCCAAGGCCTAAATGTCTACCTGATCCCGTTTTGCATTACGCCAATCGTTGTATTGAATTTTTATAATGGCCGGCTTGCCCTTGTAATACATATCGTCGTTATACTTATCGCAAGCTTCCTGATCGAGTTAGGATATGAATTCATATTTCTTCAGATACTGGCAGGTATTGTTACCGTTCTGGTAATGACTGAAACCCGTTTCTGGAATAAGTTTTTTGTTGCTATTCTCGTTATTCTCTGCACCTATTTGTTGGCTTACCTGGGATTGGCTATCATCAATTCAGGGACCATAATACCTGATGAAAGCCAGGTGTTTATCTGGTTGTGCATTAACGCTTTACTGCTGCTTTTGGCCTATCCTTTTATTCCAATGCTGGAAAAAATATTTGGATTTACTTCCACGATTACTCTGGCCGAGCTTGCAGACATGAACAAGCCCCTTTTAAAGGATCTGTCAATAAAAGCACCCGGTACATTGCAACATAGCTTGCAGGTTGCAAACCTCTCTGAAGCAGCAGCCAAAGAGATTGGGGCCGACAGCCTTCTTGTCAAAACGGCAGCCCTTTACCATGATATAGGAAAAACCAAACAGCCTGAATATTTTATTGAAAACTCGATGGGGTCCAATCCACATGAAAAGATTACCAATTTCGAAAGCGCACGCATCATCATAGATCATGTGATCGAAGGGGAGAAAATGGCTAAAAATGCCAATTTGCCCAAGCTCTTGATTGATTTTATTGCCACGCATCACGGGACAACTCGCGTAGAATACTTTTACAGAACACAGCTTAAGGAAGAACCGGGCAGGCAGTTTGATGAAAGCCTGTTCAGATATCCAGGACCCAAGCCTAAAACAAAAGAGCAAACTATTCTCATGCTGGCAGATTCTATTGAGGCAGCATCCAAGAGTTTAAAAAATCCAACGGGGCAGGACATTGATCAACTTATCGATAAAATAATCGATCTGAAATTGGCAAATGAACAACTGATTGAATCAGAACTATCATTCCAGGAACTTGAAAAATGTAAGACCGTTTTCAGCTCACTGCTCAGAAGTATATATCATATCCGGATCGAATACCCTAGAGAGCAAACAAATAAGAAGAACTCAGAAGAGGAATAGACCTCGTTCAGGCCGAAGCCTGCCTCAAAATACAATCAGGCATTCTTGGTGTCAAGAGCAAATTGATTGGCATATCCTATCCCTAAAACGAATAAAGCAGTAAATACCAGGTTGCCTAAAAGAGTATTGATGAAAAAAGGTATGGCGGCAGCATAGCAGGCCATCAGTCCCATAAAGTCATTAGGGTATAAGCTGCCGATAAGCCAGGTGCCGGTATTAGTGATTACAAAAAACAACAGGCTTGACGCCATGGCACCACCAATAATTATTTGAGCTTTATTAAGATTCCTAAGAAAGCTACCCAATACCACTGTGAGACCGAAAGCAAGGTAGCCAAACCACATATAGTCACTCCAGATGATAAAGCCTGTTTGGTCGGTAAAAAATAATCTGTTGATCGTATTGTTGAGTACTAAATCAGATAGAAATAAAGTCAAGAAAGGTATCAAATAGCTAAGGTACTTCTGACCAAGGTATAGTCCTCCTGCCAATGCCATGGCTGCGATTGGCGTGGCATTATGCGGGTGAGGAACTAATCTTAGAATAGCACCTGCAACTATGAAAATTATAGCCCAATTGAATTTGTTCTTCATTTCCTGTTAAAGCTTTTTATACCATCAAAGATATATATAATTAATATGAATACCGAGGCCTAAGAAATTTCGCAAAAGAGCTTTTTATTGACAATCTATCCTTAATTTTGGCGCCTCGCTTAAAAGAAGATGCATGTTTTTTCAAAGAGCCCAAACAGGATATAATCATTGGTGGCGATATATAATAGTCATTTTAGTTGTACTGGCTGGTTATGTTATCGGTCAAACTCCCCTATACCTCGCTATAGGCAGAGCTGTTGCTGAGAATCCTGACTTGGGTGCCGCTGCCCTGGAAGAGTTTGGTCGTGATCCGGATTTCTCAATGTTCGATATCAGCAGCAATATGGGCTTTACGCTCCTGCTGGTTATGTTCCTTGGTGCTTTTGCAGCTTTCTACTTTATATTTAAGCCATTGCATCAAAGAGAGTTCAGGACCCTGGTGACACCAAGTTCCCGCGTAGACTGGCCTAAAATATTTTTTGGATTTGGTTTCTGGCTGGTTTTATCACTCATACTTGAAGCAGTAGTATATGGTTTCAGCCCTGAAAATTACAGTTTCCAGTTTCAGTGGAATACCTTCATTCCATTACTCCTATTATCCTTGTTTCTTTTACCGGTCCAGACAAGTACAGAAGAGTTTTTCTTCCGTGGTTACCTTATGCAGGGGATCGGCAACTCGTCAATATTAAGAAAGGCTGGTTTAAATCTTAAATGCATTCCACTCATACTTACATCACTCATGTTCGGCTTTGTGCACTCTATGAATCCGGAAGTCACAGAATTTGGATATGGCGTCATGCAAATATATTATGTCTCCGCTGGCCTAGTCCTTGGGGTAATGACACTTATGGATGATAGCCTGGAGTTAGCTCTTGGTGTTCACGCAGCAACAAACTTTACAGGTGCTGTTTTCGTGGGCTACGAAGGAGCTGCCATCAGGACGGATTCACTTTTTCTGACACAGGAATTGGATCCTGTTTTAATGACGCTAGGGTTTGTGATCATTTCTCTTACTTTTTTGTTGGTATGTAAGTACAGATACAACTGGGGTTCCTTCGGTAAATTATTTAGCAGGGTAGAAGCCCGGGAAGAGGATCTCGTCTAAAGTTTTGATTACATGAATAGGAAATTAATTTTTGTTGTTCTCTTTTGGGGCCCTCTACTCCTTGTTTCACAGGGAAATTATTGGCAACAGGAGATCAAGTATGACATGGAGATTGACTTTGATGTAGACAGACATCAGTTAGAGGGCCGGTCTATTGTTACATACACGAATAATTCTTCAGACACCCTGAACAGGGCGTTTTTCCATTTATACTTCAATGCTTTTCAGCCCAACAGTATGATGGACGTACGATCTCGAAGCCTGCCTGATCCTGACCGCCGCATTGGCTCAAGGATTTTTGCTTTAACCGAAGAAGAACAAGGCTACCAAAAGGTGCGTTCGGTTATCATGAATGGGAAGGACTGTGCTATAAATCATGAGGGCACTATCCTTGAAGTTGATCTTCCGGAAATGATTTTGCCGGGACAAACTGTTCGCTTTGAATTGTTGTTTAATGCTCAGGTGCCGGTACAGATAAGAAGATCTGGAAGAGACAATAAAGAAGGTATTTCTTATTCCATGGCACAGTGGTATCCTAAAATGTGTGAATACGATGAGCAGGGCTGGCATGCCAATCCTTACGTAGTCCGGGAGTTTTATGGTATATGGGGCGACTACAGGGTTAAAATTCGAATTGATAGAAATTTTGTAGTGGCTGCTGGTGGAGTCTTGCAAAATCCAGATGAAGTGGGCCATGGCTATTCGCGTAAAGGCTCTGCGGATTCGATCAGCGTGAGCAGTCGCTACCTGGAGTGGGATTTTCTTGCTGAAAATGTGCATGACTTTATGTGGGCAGCTGATCCCAACTATAAACATCTAATCAAAACAAGTACTTCAGGTACCCAATTTCACTATTTCTACGATCCGGCGACAGCTACTGAGAACAACTGGAAGGCACTGCATGAGATCCTGGATGAGGTAGAGCAGTATGCGAATGCGCATTTTGGAAAATACCCCTATCCTGTTTATTCAGTCATTCAAGGTGGTGATGGTGGTATGGAATATCCTATGGGAACCCTTATTACTGGTCGCAGACCAATTGAAAGTCTTGTAGGGGTAACTGTACATGAGTTTATGCATGCCTGGTATCATACCGTATTGGCCAATAATGAAAGCCTGTACGCTTGGATGGATGAAGGATTTACCAGCTATGCTTCGAACGAAATTATGAACCACTTAAGAAAAAACAAACTGATACCCGGGAAGGTAAGAGATGATCCGCAACTGGGTGAAATAAAAGAACAGGTGCATTGGATGACTTCAGGATTCGAAGAACCATTGGCTACGCATGCGGATCACTTTTCAAGCAATTCAGCCTCAGGGAAGGCAGCTTACACAAAAGGGGCTGTGTTTTTAATACAACTTAAGCATATAGTGGGAAAGGACTGCTTTGATCGTGCATTCAAACGCTATTTTAATGAATGGAAATTCAAGCATCCTACACCTAATGATTTTTTACGGATATTCGAAAAGGAATCTGGACTTGAACTCGACTGGTACAAAGAGTATATGATGTATACCCTGAAAACGATTGATTATGGTATTGATACAATCGTAGAAAGTGGAACCGGTAAAGTGGAATTGACCCTGTCTAATAATTCGAATATGCCTATGCCTCAGGATATAAGCATCGAGCTTCGTTCAGGGAAGAAAATATATTATACCATCCCACTCAGGATTATGCGCGGATCAAAGGGTCTTGATGTATTTGAGTTTGATGTATTAAAGGATTGGCCCTGGACGCATCCGAAATATACTATTGATATACCTTATGGTATTGACGAAATTGTGGCTATAGAGTTGGATCCTATGGTTCGTACAACAGATGTTAACCGGGAAAATAATATCTGGCTAAAGGAATAAATAAAAAAGAGGGCCGAAGCCCTCTTCCTTTTATACTTTATCTTTTCTAACGTTTAACTTTTTCTCACCTTTCGTCTGCTCAGCCAGTTTTACCGCTTTTTCTGCATTTATAACTCCGCCTGTAACACTCAATTGTGAAAATGGAACCAGGGTAGACTTGTCGCCTGGCAAGAAGACATCAGTGTCTTGTTTTGAAACAGAGGCCATCAATATTTTCTTTACTTGAACAGCTGTCAGGCTAGGGAAGTAAGACCTTAGAACAGCAGCAACTCCAGCTACTACAGGAGAGGCCATGCTGGTACCTTGCATCGGTTGATACTCATCGTTTGGCATGGTGGAATGAATGGACATTCCAGGCGCAAACAAGTCCACATTCTGAGAACCGTAATTAGAAAATGGTGCCGGCAACTCGTCGCCCGTCTTATAATTTAAAGCGCCTATTTCAAGCCAGTTGTTGAAGTTCTTTTTCTTTCCCTTGAAAAATAGAAAGCCCTTTCCCTGATATTCATCATTAGGGAAATTATCTGCAGAGTCATTGTCCTGGCTGCTGTTTCCTGCAGCATGAATTAATAGCACATCATTATCAGCGGCATATTTGATAGCATCTTCCACTACTTTTTCATTCCAGCTGAAGCCTTTACCAAACGACATGTTGATAACACTGGCGCCATTATCTACAGCATATCGAATAGCATTGGCGACATCTTTATCACGTTCATCACCATCAGGAACTGCTCTTACAGCCATAATCTGTGCATTTTTGGCAATACCGTCGATACCAATATTATTATCGCGGACCGCTGCAATTATTCCAGCGACATGCGTTCCATGGGAAGCATCCGGACCCTCTACATCATTATTGCCGTAGTATCTTTCTTCCTGGTTTGTATAATCATCACCAACTATTTCCCTCGTGTCGAAATCCGGGTTATAAGCAAAGTCTACCTTGTTCTGGTAATATTCCATGGCGTCTGCGATGTCACTGCCTATCATTGCCTTTAGTGAATCGATTGAAACCAATTCTTCTCCACGTGCAATAAAGTCGAGCAGAATGTTTTTACCCATAGCCAAGGAAGGCTTATCCTGACCATCTATGGACTTCAAAGTCTCAAAACTCAATTCCTTTTCTCCAATGGCCTTGTCTATAGCGTCAAGACTGTTCATGAGGTTTTCCTCTGTTCTCTTAATGTTTTCAAGACGGCTCGTAGCATTCTTGATTTCCTTTTCGACTTCTTCTTTGTACTTAAGAAACAATTCGTATTCTTTTTTATCCTTCTTTGATAATTTGGCCGGGTTGGCGTTTTCATACTTATACTTCAGTTTGCCATAAAGACGTGTAACTTCATAAGTATCCGGGCCTACATTTCTTCCATCAGTCCCACCAATAAAATTCCAGCCATGAATATCGTCTATGTATCCATTATTGTCGTCATCTATTCCATTGTCTGGAATTTCATCTTCATTGATCCAGACATTAGCACGCAGGTCTTCGTGTTCAACGTCAACACCTGAATCAATAACAGCCACTACTACAGCTTGCGAATTTTTGTTTTTAAGTATTTCACTGTAAAGTTTGTTGGCGGATATACCTACTGAACTGCCAGGGTCAGCTGGCCCTAAATGCCACCCCGCTTCCTGTGCAGTGAGATTAAGATTGAAAATAAAAACCGTTGTCAAAAGACTGGATAATAGTAATTTCATATTGCTTAATTGTGTTTAGATGAATACAAAAGTGCTGCGAATATAAAGCGATTTTATCTAAGAGCGTTTTATCAAAATGCGTCTTCGCGATATTTCCGCTAAACTTTTAATGCAATTGCTGTGCTAAATTATTTTATTCATGCTGAAATAAGTATTTACTTCTACAAATAGGTTTACTATACAGACAAAAAATTATGTATATAGGTGTCTCAGGATTATAAAGAGATATTAGAAAAATATTGGGCTTATACAAATTTCCGGGAAGGCCAGTTGGAAGTAATCGAGTCTATTTTGGCAGGGAAAGATACGCTGGCCGTGATGGCGACCGGCGCAGGGAAGTCCTTATGCTATCAGTTGCCTGCCATCATTCGAGGAGGTACATGTCTTGTAATCAGTCCACTGGTTGCATTAATGCAGGATCAGATTTATTCCTTGCAAAAGAGAGGATTAAAAGCCGTTATGTTGCATGGTGGACAGTCTTCAAAAGACCATGATCGACTACTGGATAATGTGATCTATGATGACCAGATTCGATTTCTATTTGTATCGCCAGAGAGACTTCATTCCCGGATGCTGATTGCGCGTTTGAGTAAACTGGATATTTCATTTCTTGCTGTCGATGAAGCCCATTGTATTTCTGAATGGGGTCATGATTTCAGACCATCATACAGGCAGATTTACGAGTTTAAAAAACTTCTGCCGGGAGTTAATACGGTGGCTTTGACGGCAACGGCGACAATAAAGGTCAGGGAGGATATTATAAAGAATCTTAAGCTTTGTGATGCAATCCAAATCATCCAAAGTCCAGTAAGAGAAAATATTGCCTATAGAGTTTATCGCACGGAGAATAAATTGCGAGATCTTTTGCATTTGATAGATATGACGAATGAACCAATGATTATTTATGTGAGTCGTCGGATTCAAACCAAACGACTGGAAAGCTCCTTGAAAAATCGAAACATTGATGCACATGCTTTCCATGCAGGTATGCCTTCAAAAGAAAAGCAGGCTATTGTCAGGGATTGGAATAATTCGAAAATTAAGCTTGTAGTGGCAACTAAGGCATTCGGGATGGGCATGGATAAATCTAATGTACGTGTGGTTGTACATTATGATTTGCCAGATAGTCTGGAGTCCTATGTTCAGGAAGCTGGTAGGGCAGGAAGAGATGGACTGGAGGCCACGGCATATCTCTTGTGGAGTGCTCAGGATTTAAATGATCTTGACGAGATGCTGGCAAGATATTTTCCTCCAGAAAAAGAGATCAGGAGCCTCTATAAAAATTTGGCTGTATTTCTTGATACAGCCGCAGGTGCGGTGGGTGATCAGTGGTTGGATTTTGATCTGGATTCCTTTTGTAAAAATTACAATTACAGCAAGCTCTTTTGCCTCGTTTCCATGAAAATACTTGAAGATGCAGGTTATCTGATTTTATCTGAAAAATTTAAAAGCAGCTCCAGTTTAAGTCTTGAAGAACATTCGGTAAGATCTTATTTGCGGCAAGTCGATGGTGGGGAAACTGAGTTCGAGAATTTTATAAAATTGATTCTAAGAAACTACGATGGTGTTTTGTTGGATAGCACTGCAATAGATGAAAAGGATTTGGCCAGGACGTCGGAATTGAATGAGCACATGGTGGACAAATTCCTGAATAGAATTCATAAGTTAGAGCTTGGAGAGTATCACAAAAGTGTAGGTGATTATCAAATTAGCTTTAAAGGCTACAGACATAGACATAACGAGATTGGTTTTCCTGATAATGTATATGCTGATAAGAAGATGAGAAAGGAAGGCCAGTTAGAGTCTATTGAGAACTACATATTCACAAGTGAATGCCGTCAAGCATATATTAGTAGGTATTTTGGATTCGAAGAAGAAGGCTATTGCAAGTTTTGCGATAATTGCGAAGCTCAATTAGCGATAAGTGATCTTGACAGGATCCTGGATCAACTTGTTGAGAATAAAGCTTCTTTGTCCCGGACTCTACTACAATTGGGCGATTCGAATCGAAAAACATTTATAAAGTATCTTGAAGCTAAAATCTCGGAAGACCTTCTTATGGTGGATAACGACAGGATTGTTTGGAACTAGTGGAAAATCAGAAAAAGCATATAGTGTTTTGCTCGAGTTCATATTATGAATATGACCGGAGAATTCAGAGAATAATTAAGTCTCTTACTGATGAATACAAAATTACCTGGTTCAGCCGGGCATATCATAACAATGCAGACCAAAGAGACTTCAATCTTGAAATTATTAGATGTATTTTCAAAAGGGGTGTACTATTTTATCTGGAGTTTAATCTGCGATTGTTTTTTACTCTCGTCTTGCGTCGTCAGTATCAAGGCATCTCTTCTGTAGATGTGGATACCTTGCCTGCAGCCTGGCTGGCAGCTTTTTTGATGTCAAAAAATATTGTATTTGATGCTCATGAATTGTTTCATGAAGTGCCAGAACTTCAGGGTAAAAGGCTTAGAAAGCTGATCTGGAGAACTATATCCCGGTGCTTGTTCTCTAAAATAAGATATAAGTATACCGTTAATGCCTCTCTTCAAGCAAGATTCAAGGAAGTATTTAATACGGATTTTGACATAATAATGAATGTCCCTTCCTTAGACAAATATTCTGAATTGCCCCAATTGGCAAACAAAAGACTTGTATATATTGGAGTGGTTAATAAGGGGCGTGGTCTGGAGATAGCGATAGAAGCAATGTCGAGATTAAAGGAGTATGAATTGCATGTACTTGGCGAAGGTGATTTGTTTGATCAAATGAAATCCCTTGCTGGTCATTCCGAGGCTAGGAGCCGAATCATTTTTCATGGATATGTTGCCCCATCTCAGCTGGCGTATCATTTGACGCATGCCAGTATTGGCTTGAATATACTGGACCCTCAAAGTGGGAATTACTATTTTTCACTGGCCAATAAGCAGTTTGATTATATGCATGCTGGATTGCCCGTAATAGCCATGAATTTTCCTGAATACAAGATGATACAGGATGAATATCCTTTCGCATTATTGTTGGAATCGTATGATGTACATACCATGGTTGAGGCAATACGATCACTAGAGGACCCGGATAGATATCATGCTTGTCAAAGCGAGGCTCTGAAAGCCAGAGAGATCTACAACTGGCAGAGTGAATCAAAAAAGCTTAAGACAATCTATAAAGAAAGTATGTCATGAACTTTTCTATTCTGCCCTTGAAGCGAGATCAAGAAGAAAGGCATACTCCAGGGCTGTCTCCCTGTAACGTTCAAATCTTCCTGACTTCCCACCGTGTCCCGCACTCATTTCAGTAAACAATAAAAGGGGATTATTGTCAGTCTTCAATTCTCTTAATTTGGCTACCCATTTTGCAGGTTCCCAATATTGAACCTGGCTGTCATGAAATCCTGTCGTAACCAATAAGGCAGGATAATCCTTTGATTCAATATTGTCATAAGGCGAATAACTCAGGATGTAATCATAATATTCTTTGTTTTTAGGATTCCCCCATTCGTCAAATTCTCCGGTTGTTAGTGGAATGCTTTCATCAAGCATAGTTGTAATGACATCTACAAAAGGGACAGCAGCTATTGCGCCTTTCCACATGGTCGGATTCATATTGATAACGGCACCTATAAGAAGTCCACCAGCACTGCCTCCCATGCAGAAAAGATTGTCTTTATTCGTATAGTTATGATCGGTAAGGTATTGGCCAGCATCGATAAAATCGGTAAATGTATTTTTCTTATTTAGAAGTTTGCCACTATCATACCACTGCCGACCCATTTCCTGACCTCCCCTAATATGTGCTATGGCATAGGCAAAACCACGATCTAATAGAGAGAGACGCACCGAACTGAAATATGGGTCCATACTGGCGCCATAGGATCCGTAACCATATAAGAGTAAGGGTTGTGAGCCGTCTTTTTTAAAGCCTTTTCTATAAACTATGCTCACAGGAACCCTCTCACCGTCACGTGCTTCGATAAATATCCTCTCAGAACTATAATTGGATGGGTCGAAGTCTCCCAGTACTTCTTGCCTTTTTTTCAACTCCAGCTTGCGACTAGACATGTCATAGTCATAGGTGCTTGAGGGTGTCGTCATTGAGCTGTAGTACAAGCGTAGAATATCTGTATCAAATTCAGGGTTAGTAGAACTCATGGCCATATAGGCTTCTTCTTCAAACTCTATAAAATGCGCATCATCCATGGCATTCCATGGCATTACTTTTATCTGACTTATGCCATCTACACGCTGATTGATAACAAGGTAGTTTTTAAATATTTCAATGCCTGAAATTAAAGACAGAGGATCATGGGCAATAAAGTCTTTCCATTTATCTGCTTCTGTATCGGTTTCGGAACAGCTCATAAGTTTGAAGTTTTTAGCTCCATCTCTATTTGTGACTATGTACCAGGAGTCACCAAAATGAGATATGCTGTATTCGAGATCACGTTTTCGTTCGGTAAATAGCTTGAACTTCCCATCCGGATTATCAGCCTCTAAAACTCTGTATTCATTTGCTACTGTAGCGTACGAACCGATTACAATATATTTCTGTGATTTGGTTTTGTACACATAGCATGAGAAAGTTTCGTCCTGTTCATGGTATATTTCAATGTCGGCTTGAGTCTTGTCAAGCTTGTGTTTGAAAATCTTGAAAGCCCGCAAAGTTTCATCTTTCCGTGTGTAAAAAACCGTTTTATTGTCATTGGCCCAGGTGACACTTCCCGTAGTATTTTCAATTGTATTAGGCAAATATTCGCCTGTTTCCAGATTGAGAAAACGCATTGTATAAATCCTTCTGGACAAAGTGTCTTCGCCAAATGCGAGTATTTTATTATCGGGGGAAACAGCGAGTCCACCCACATTGTAGTAATCGTAAGCTTCAGCGAGCTTATTCACATCAAGCATGATTTCCTCTTCCGCTTCGAGACTTTCTTTTTTTCTTGAATAGACAGGATATTCTTTGCCTTCTTCAAATCGAGTCAGGTAATAGTAGCCATTCTTAAAATACGGTACAGACATGTCTGTCTGCTTTATACGTCCTACAATTTCAGTAAACAGCTCTCCCTTGAAGCCTTCGAGATGTTTGGTCATATCGTTTGTGTAGCTGTTTTCCTGCTCAAGATATTCAATTACCTTTCTTGTCTGATCATCTTTTTTATCTGCATTTTTCTGTTCGTCACTCAGTTTCATCCAAAAATAATTATCTATTCTGTCATGCCCGTGAATACTGAGTTTTTCAGGCACTTTATCTGCAATTGGAGGAGTGAATTCAGTGTTATGTATCATTTTGGATTCTGGTTTAGGCATATTCTTTTGACTGCAAGCAATAAAGCCTAGTGCAAGCAATAAAACCAATCTTTTATGCATAGCTGACCTTAGGTTCTAAATTGCAGTAAATATATGCACAACATATATATAAAATATCTTCATATTAGTGAAAGATTTATATTTGCAGCCTTGTGAAACTTATTCGACTAGACATAAAGGGATTTAAAAGCTTTGCAAATGAAACGAGTATTCATTTCAATGACGAGATCATAGGCATTGTTGGACCTAATGGTTCCGGTAAATCCAATATTGTCGATGCTATAAGGTGGGTGCTTGGTGAACAGAAAAGCAAGGAGCTGAGACTGGAGAAAATGGTGGATGTCATTTTCAATGGTACCAAATCTAAACGGCGGGCCAGCATGGCTCAGGTGTCAATGACATTTGAAAACTCTAAAAAGCTAATACCCCTGGAATATGATACGGTTACCATTTCAAGAATATTGTATGACACCAACGAAAGTGAATACAGGCTCAATGGTGTCCTTTGCCGTCTAAAGGATATACGGGACTTGTTTCTTGATACAGGTATAGGTTCTAACAGTTATGCTATCATAGAATTGGGTATGGTTGATGATATCCTGATGGATAAAGATCATGCGCGTAGAAAAATGTTTGAACAAGCTGCCGGTATTTCAAAGTATAAAGTCAGGAAACGAGAAACACTCAACAAGCTCAAGAATACCCAGAATGACCTGGATAGGATAGAGGATATTCTTTTTGAGTTACAATCGAATCTAAAATCTCTTGAAAAACAAGCCCGCCGTACCAAGAAGTATTATGAGCTCAAGGATAACTATAAAGAGATCAGTATTCAGCGAACTGTAACGCAGCAAAAGAAAGCCATTGAGCAACAGAAAAGCCTTAAGAGAAAACTTGATGAGGCCCAGCAGAAGTTCATGTCATTCAATGCTTCTGTCCATGAACTGGAAGCCATAATTGAGCAGATGAAGGCAAACAACCTTGATGGCGAGAAACAACTGAGCGACAAGCAAAAAGAATTCAATGATATTATTGAGTCGTTAAGAAAGACCGAAAGTCTCATTGAAATAAAAAAACAGAATCAGAATTTCTTAAGACAGAATGCCAGCAGGGTAGAGTCAAATTCAATCGAATTTAAAGCGACAGGGAAGAATATCGAAGCCATGCTCGACGAGCATTTCAGTAAACTTGAGCAGTTTCGTTCCCTTTCTGCAAAAATAAAAAGTGAATACCTCGAATGGAAGGAGCGCTTTGAAAAAATAGATCATGAGCGCATGCAAATCCAGGGAGAAAATAATTCCCGCTTGGAAGAGCTCAAGGATATTGAAACGCAAAGGTTTGATCTCGAAAAAGAACTTGTAGAGCTTAGGAGTAACCAAAAAAACAGGCAATCAAACCTTCAAAATGCCGAAGAAGAACTTCAGTTGTACTCGAGCGAAAGCGGTACATTGAATAAACAAATAGATTCTCTGCAGCAGGAAATCGATCAGGCTGTAAATGAACTCAAAGACCTGCAATTTAAGCTTGAGAATATTGAGGAAGAGAAAAGCAGACTTGCTGAAGAGCAAACGGCTGAAAAGGATAAACTCGTAAGCGCCAACAGGAAACTGGATGCTCTGAGCAATGAGTACCATCTCTTGAAAGATATGGTCGACAACCTTGAAGGCTTTCCTGAATCGGCCAAATTCTTGGCCAAGAAATGGAATAAGGCGAGACCGGTGTTGTCTGAGATTATTGAGTGTGAGGAAAGATACCGTTCGGCAGTTGAGGCGTATCTTGAGCCTTATCTGTCGTATTTTATATTGGATAAGGTTGAAGAGGCGAGAGAGTCAATCCAATTGCTAAGGAATGCCCAAAAAGGAAAGTCGCAATTCTTTATACTATCAAGCTTTGATGCTGTCGGCACCAATATGGTTAAGCTGTCACAGTATGGTAAGGCAGCTGTAAATGTCGTCAAAACAAATGCCAAGTATGATAAGCTGATACACCACCTACTTGCCAATGTGGTGATTATTGATGAAGATGTTTTGATCGATGAGGTTCTTCCTGACGATGAACTTGTTTACCTGTCCAGTTCTGGCGTAAGCAACAGGACTAAGCATGTGATCACAGGAGGATCTGTAGGCTTGTTCGACGGTAAGCGTATAGGGAGACAAAAGGAACTTAAAAAGTTGAAAGCGGCCATAGCGGAAGTGGAAGAGGAAATCAGTGTGATTGAAGCCAATATCCGTACTTATGGAGAAAAGATAAAGGCATTGGTGGTCGAAGATCTCATTACGGAAATTCAGACAAGGTCAGGACTGATCAATCAGCTTGAAAAACGAAAGGTTGAGTTTGCAACCAAGGCAAGCAACTATCAGAACACAACAGATTCTTTGAAAGCTAAGACCATAGCGATTAAAAACGCTATGGATGCAGACAGTTTGATCATTGCTGAATCAGAGCTTCTTATTAAGGATGTCAGCACAAAAGTGGAGTCTAAAAGGGGTGAACTGGAAGAGAAGTCAGAGAAGATTGAGGATCTTTCAAGAGCATACAGCGAAATCAACAATAAATACACTGAAGCGCAATTGAATTGGGTAAAACACCAGAATGATATAGAGAACCTCGAAAAGGATATCCAGTTCAGAACACAGCAGTTGAATGAGATGAGCAGCAAGCAAAGTATGGCTGAGGATGAATTGGTTGACATCCAGAATCAAATGCAGCTACATAAAGCTGAAATTGCATCTCTTGAAGAAGAATTGTTTGGTATAGCTCAAATACGGGAAGAGAAAAAAGACGAGCTAAATGAGACAGAGCAGAAATTTTTCTCGAGTCGATCTGAGATAAGGAAAAAAGAAGAGGACCTTAAAAACCTCAACAGGAGCAGTCAGAACCAACAACTGATTATTAATGACTTAAAGGATGAGCTGACAGGTATAGAGTTTGAACTTAGATCTGCCGTAGAGCGTCTAAAAATTGAATTCAATCTAGATGTTAAGAATCTTGATGCGGAAATCCTTGAAGACCCTAAAGAGATAGAAGAACTCGAAGCGCGCTACGAAAAAATCAAAAGACGACTTGAGAATTATGGGGAGATTAACCCAATGGCAGTCGAAGCTTATGATGAAATGCTAGAACGCTTTGAGAATATGGAATCCCAGCGTAATGATATTCTTGACGCCCGTAATTCCCTCAATGCCACGATAAGTGAAATAGATACGGAAGCGACAAAGATGTATCTGGAGTCATTTTACCGCGTTAAAGATCATTTTAAAGAGGTTTTCAGATCATTATTCTCCAGTGAAGATGATTGTGATCTTATATTATTTAACCTGGAAGACCCATTGGAGTCAGATATTGAAATAGTAGCAAAGCCTAAAGGCAAAAGACCGAAGGTGCTGTCTCAACTCTCAGGTGGTGAGAAAACGCTCACCGCTACGGCCCTCCTGTTTTCTTTATATCTTCTTAAGCCTGCTCCATTCTGTATATTTGACGAGGTAGATGCTCCTCTTGATGATATTAATATTCAGAAGTTTAGTCGCCTGGTCCGGGAATTCTCAAATGAATCTCAGTTCATAATCATTACACACAATAAGTCGACTATGGCCGCCATGGATAAGCTGTATGGGGTCTACATGCAGGAACAAGGTGTGTCAGGGATTACCCAGGTCGATTTCAGGGAGTATGAACATAATGAAATGTTTCGTACCGTTAACCTGCAATAAAAAAAGCCCTGACATGAATCAGAGCATTTATTGGTGGTTTTAACAGTTGCGGGATCTTGGGTAAGATCCTTTTATTAAGAAATTCAAATACTGTGCCAACTAGAAGATTCTAATGCCCAGGTTGAATACCAGGCGACTTGGCGTATCATCAAATGAAAATTGTTGCCCACCAATATTTATGTGATCTCCGAATTCCGAGAAATTACCTTCATACTCCAAACTCAGGTCAAGATTCCCTATAGCCATACACAATCCGGCCCTGAAACCATATGTAGCGGTTTTGAAGCGTTCATCATAACCAGCAATGTCGAACAGGTCAGAGGTTGCATTCAAATTTATGTGAGCTACAGGTCCTATTAAGCCTGTAAAAAACAAGAAATCAAAGCCCATCAAAACCGGGATGTCCAGATTTGTAAAAGTCTCATCTTTAATGTTGTCAAATATTCCACCATTATCACCATTAAAACTGTATTCTACACGCGTGGAGTTAAGCATTAGTCGAGGTTCAAGAAATACGCGACCCAATCCAATGTGGGTGTAGATGCCTCCCTGAAAACCTATTTTAGCATCACGGAATGAGATGGATTCGTCACCAGGCAAAATAATGTCTTTAGGATTGGATAAATCAAAGGAGTGAAAACCAACCTTTACCCCGAATTCAACCTGTGAATAGGCTGGTGTGCTTAATCCTATCAACACGACAGAACATAATAGTAGAAGTTTTTTCATAATTTAATTTGTATCAAAAACGGTGCTAGTTATCAAAAAGATACGTCAAAAGCACTTTTTTAGATTTTTTTAAGCACTATCTTAAGAACACGCTAAATAGCCTATTCGCTGTTCTGGCCCAAATTAATCTCATAAATCCCCTGATATTCTCTATTATTGCATATGCAATATGCAATGGGAAAAGCAGTTAATCAGGAATGATAATAAGCGATATAGAATTTGTAGGGAGCTTTGAACATGAATCCCAATGTCCAAGACATGACCTGCCAGAGTATGCCTTTATTGGGAGGTCCAATGTAGGCAAGTCATCCCTTATAAATGCAATTTGCAACCGTAAAGGCCTAGCGCGTATTTCTTCTACACCCGGTAAAACACAGCTTATCAATGTATTTCTTATAAATCAATCCTGGTACCTGGTTGATCTGCCCGGTTACGGCTATGCTAAGATATCCAAGAGCAAGAGAAAGAAATGGCGTCAGATGATAGAGAGGTATTTGCTTTTAAGAGAAAGCCTCTACTGCGTTTTTCAACTTATTGACAGCAGGCATGATCTCCAGGAAAATGACAGAGAGTTTATGGACTGGATGGGTGAAAATAATATACCCTTAGTTATCGCCTTCACCAAGATTGATAAATTGAAACAGACCCAACGCCAGGCTAATATAAATCAACTCGTAAGCTCCTTATCGGAATACTGGAACCCCGTGCCTCCTTATTTTGTGACAAGCTCAGAGAAGCAAACAGGTATCCAGGATATACTTGAGTTTATTGATAACACGAATCAACAATCAAGGGCATGAAAGTGAAGGACAATATTAATGTCTATCCGCACATAATGCCTTCTATGAAAGATTGGCCTATTACCCGGTTTTCGGAAGAAAGAGATGCCTTCATTGAACGACTTATCAAGTTTACCATGGATCGTCTTATGCGATCTGCCCATTCTGTTGAAGATTTGTTGGATAAATCCATATACCTGGAAAGGCAACGTGTCAAAAACAATCCATGGAGTGTCGATCCAGGCGATGAAAAATTGTACTGGAAGTCTCTTGTTAAAGAGCTTGATGAGGCCAAGCAAGCTGAAGACCCCGCCTTGGCTCAGCAAAAGTTGCTTAGAAGAATAGTGCATCGCTACTCCGAAGAAATTATTGGATTCTTTATTCCCAAGACTTTTAATTTTTCCAGGAAGTTTCTTACGGCATTCTTTAAAAGGCTGTTCAATAACGGGTGGGGAAGAGGACACAGGGGTATCTGGGGAAGTAAAAAGGATCTTCAAAAAAAGATTATTGTTGATGGTTATGTCGATGAACTCAGAGAGCTCTTTAATCACGGTACTGTGGTTATTGTACCTACTCATTATAGTAATTTGGATTCCATAATGATCGGATACGGCATTGACTCAAACGTCGGTGTGCCGGCATTTTCCTATGGTGCTGGCCTGAATCTTTATGACTATGAAGTCCTGGCGTATTTTATGAACAGGTTAGGCGCGTACAGGGTAGACCGTCGTAAAAAAAACCCGATATATCTCGAAACACTAAAAAGTATGGCCAGTCTATCCCTGATAGAGGGTCTGAATCATATATTCTTTCCCGGCGGCACCCGATCCAGGAGTGGTGCGATTGAAGATAAACTTAAACTTGGCCTTCTTAATTCTGTTATTGATGCACAGCGGTATTGCATTGTGAATGATATTAATCAAAAGATATATGTTGTACCGCTTACAGTCGGATATCATTTTGTCCTGGAGGCAGGGAGCCTGATTGATCAGCATCTTCGACAGGCTGGAAGAGAAAAATACCAGAGAGGCAGTTCAAAAACTTCATGGTTCAGGGTCATATTAAGATTCATCAGATCATTAAGACGTAATGATAGTGAGGTATATCTTTCCTTTGGACAGCCTATGGATGTTTTGGGTAATTATGTCGATCGTAAGGGTATGAGTATGGATGACAGGGAAGTTGAGATAAGTATCGAAAAATATTTCTCTAAGGAAGATGTTCCAAATGTTGATTCACAAAGGGAATCTGTCTATACCAGGATTCTGGCTGACAAGATTGTACATAGTTTCAAAAGGGAGAACATCATACTCTCAAGTCATCTATGTGCCTATGTTGCATTTACAATGCTTAGGCAGGAAAACCCTGAATTGGATTTGTTTGAGCTGATCAGGATATCCACAGAAAGCTTTGAAATCGATTATGAAGATTTTGAATCCAGATGCAGCAAAACATTTGAAGATTTAAAGGCTATCCAGGAATATGACGTTAAGTTTTCTGCCATCTTCAGTAAATCCATGAAGGAAGTCATACACGATGGCGTCAAGAATCTTGGACTTTATCATTATAAAGACCCACTTAAGTGGGCAAGTGAAAGCAGTCTTTGTTGCGAAGACTTTAAATTGCTATACTATTATCATAATAAATTGATACACTATGATTTAGGTAGTGTAGATTAAACAATTAGATTAACTTGCCATTGAATTATATTATATACGACTTGGAAGCAACCTGTTGGTTAGGAAGACCACCAAAAGGCTATAATGAAATAATAGAGATAGGTGCAGTGCGTATCAATGAGTATGGAGAATTCTTGGGAAGCTTTGAGAGTTTCGTTAGGCCGACCATTAATCCTAGACTTTCAGGATTTTGCAAAAAATTAACCTCTATTAAACAGGATCAGATTGATAGTGCTCAAAATTTTCCGAAAGTTTTGGAGCAATTTATGGAATGGGCTGATATGCACAGTGAGGAGTTTTATGTCTGTTCATGGGGGAATAATGATAAAAAGCTCTTTTTGGAAGAGTGCCAGATACACAGTCTAGATGAAGATTGGCTGAATAGTTATGTAAACCTCAAAAATCAATTTGATCGACTGAAAGGAGGCAATGTAAAGGGCACATTGAAGACGATCGTACAAAAAGAAGGCTTTGAATTTACCGGGATTCAGCACAGAGCAATATCCGATGCCGAAAACCTGGCTAAGATATTTCTTAAATATTTTGATGAATGGACTTTTATATAAGCATTTTGCCGATAATTAAGACCAGAATAACAGGAAGGAAATAATAAAAAAGCCGGATACTTAAATCAGCAGTCCGGCCTTATATTTTTCTTTATAAAGAGGGGAGTCTAGAAGCCCATGCCACCTCCCATACCTCCCATAGTCTGGGAGAATTCATCGAAAGTCATTTTAGTATATCCTGAAGTATTGACATCAAAAACAGACTTGTCAATACTATCCTTAAGTTCTGTTGTCGTGAATGTCAGTTTCATTTCAGGCATTTCCATTATCATCTCAAGAGGAAACCCTTTCAGATTGAAAGCCTGCAAGCCTTGTATGAGCTTGTTGCTAGCCATGACATCCTCTGAAACATACATACCGAACGTCATTGGAACATCTGCATTTTCCTTAGGCGTAATAGTGGCTTTGATGCATTTGTAACCAAGAATGTCTTTGGTATCCGTTTCATCGTAAGTGATATCCACTTGTTCAGCAGTGGCATTCTGCTGCTCTTCCATTTCCTTGCGTTCGTCTTTAGTACTTTCAACCATCATTTTTTGCCCCATAGCGTCAAAAAGCATAGTCATGTTTTCTGTATTGTTGTCAACCAGGTAAGACATTTTGATCATGCCACCCATCATATTTGAACTTACAAGTGATTTGTCCGGCCTGAAATAGTATTCGGTAGATGTTCCTTTCATCATTTCAAGTTGGGCTGCAAGCTGTGGATTATCTGAACTTACTTCTGTTATTTCCATTTTGACCATACCTTCCGTTATATCTTGAGCAGAAAGCTGGCTGAAGTTTGCGTTAAATAGAAACGCAACTAAGAGAATAGTAATTTTTTTCATTTAAGATTAATGTTTGAATTAACAATGTATAATGGCTAATGCAAAAGCAGCCTAAAGGGTTCATTCTACAAATGATATTCGATTAAATAGGCTGTTTTTTATGCCAATGCGAATATAAATAAGTTATTAAGCTTTATTTCGCTTTTCGAAATAACGATCATATTCCTTGATCAAGCTCCTTATATCATAGCTTAATGCTGATTCAGATAGGGAAGTATGGTCAAAATTGCTATTTCCCTCAAGCACCTTCTTAGATAATTCCATGTACTCTTCTAGAGAATCATAATATAGGCATGCTTCGGTACCAAAGTGCTCATGATAGACCTTGCCTTTGGGTAGAATAGGGATCACACCCGCTGCTACGGCCTCCAAAACACTAATCCCGAAAAAATCATGACCTGGTGAAACAGGTAATAGATCAGCCCTGGAAATCAACTCCCAGTAATCTGCCTTTGATTCAAGATGTCCATGATGGATAACTTTGTCTTTATGTCGATTCATTATTTGGGTATAAGCCATTGAATCAGAATTAACAGGCTCTGTCGTTATAATTATCTCAAAGGCCTTATTCTGACTGACTAGATAATCCAGAAGTTTGACGAAATACCCAGGCATTTTATCGTAGTCCCATCTATGGTTCCATAAAATAATGGGTGAGGGATTGGCATTCTGTTTAACATAATATTTCCCCATAAACTCAATGCCGGGATAGAGGACAGCTGATTTGCTTTTTATAAAATCGATAGAGTCCGAGTGTTTGGCATCGGGCATCTTCATCAATAAGGCTTCACACGCTTCCAGAAAAACAGTTCTATGATAATAGGAATTGAAAACGACGTAGTCTGCAGCCAAACATGATTTATAATTCAGATAGCCGTAGCTGAGATCTAGGTGCTTTTCTTTGTCAAGCTCTGAAACAGGATAAACCAATTGATTCTCATGCATATATAGTATCACAGGACAGCTACAGTTTAACAGAGATTTAAATAGAGCTATATCTATGAAATCACTGGCCAATATAAGATCATACACAGCAGATTTTTGATTCATCTGCTGGGCCATGGTATAAGCGGAGCCTTGCATACGCCATTTCCAATGGCGCCCAGGCATAGAGTATAAATCGAAATGATGTTTGCTATAACGTATGAGAGTATCGGCCCAATATTTATGAGATCCTTGATAATAGGGTTCTATGAGTGCGATATGCATGGCGCTAATATAATAGAAGACCCAAATTATCTATTTAACATAATATAAATTATAGGAAATAAGGGGCTCTTCAGCTATTGTATAGTAAGATTTTAATTATTGGATAAAATAAGATGATCAATACTAATATTGGATTTAGCAACTGATATCATGACCTGCCATATTCATTTGTGCGGCTTGACGAATGAATGCGCTCAAACCTGACTCTAGTATCTTATTTGATTTCTTTATTCTAATACACCCTTTACCTATGTTATAACCAGACAGAAATTTGAGTTCAGGATCCACTTTGGAAATATTACCTACATAAAGTCCTACAAAATTTTTCTGCGCATTGAGATGGAAAACTCTTTGTGAGCCTGATTTGAATGCCAGCATCTTATATTCTATGCTCTCGTTAAGTCCGAGATGAGATTCAAGGATAATAGATCTTATAAGCATAAGTTTATCCTTTCTCCAGTCATCTTCAAGCATATCGATATAGGCTTTGGGACTGTCGGCTTCGTATTGCATAATTCTTAAGTCGAGATATGTCCAAAAAAAACTAGTGCCGGTTGAGCAACCTGACACTAGCCAATCATTATAGAACAACTTCCATTAGTGTTTCAAAGATATACCAGTTTTTTATTTTTCATAAATTATTTTATTCAAAATTTTATTATCCATCAAAATTCAGATTCACATATATAATATTGATTTAATATATTCTTTGCTTCGAATCCAGAAATCAAGTATTTGACTGTTTTTAATTAGATAACTCAAGCATTAATTTGGAATAATTTTCCAGGGTTTAGCCACTCCCCTCTCGGTCAAGGAAATTAGATAGGCATTACCATTAATGGTGCTCAAATCTTCTTCGATAGCAGTAATGTCATCATTTATTTCTGAGGCCATATCAAAGTGTTTCCAGTAGTATTACAGAGCAATTGAATAAAATAACCATCGCTGGAGGTAAAGTCATACAACCCAAAAGATTGATGAGTCCGGAGTATGGCAGTTTGGCTTTGTTCTATGATTCAGAAGGAAACGGACCGGCATTATTATTCACTAAAACCGACTAGGATATTAGTAGATCGTTTCTTTCCTGCTCCAGTTCTTTCTTTTGTTTGTTACAGGCTTTTGATTCCTGCTCAAGGCTTAGTTGAAGCCGTTTAATCTGATCCATAGTCGATTCCACATTTGAGATAGTGGACTTTATCTTTTGCTGAATAATCCAGTCGCTTATGAGATTATCAAAGAAGAAATCGGTGAACTTATTGAATTGCAGCTTAGTGATCTGGAATCCTAGAGCGGCCTTTCCTATATCCTGCAGTTCTCCGGCAAACAAGTCTAGCTGGTGCTGTGCTTTCGTTAGATGACTCATCGCCATATCAATCGCGCGATTTTTACTGAGATTCCCCAGCTTGCTGCCAGCCATATCCCAGTTTCCCCAGTCTCTAGCTTTCTTAAGGTATGACAAAACAAGCTTAAGCAATTTCTCCGCTTTTTCTCCTTCTTCAATGGCTTCTTTAATATTCTTGTTAAGAATAACACAGAGGTCGTATTTTTCATTTATGATAGAAAGCAGACGTGCCTCTTCAGTATTATTGTTGGCCAGGATTTCCTGTTCTCTTTGTGACTTCAGGCTTTCAATTTCCTGTCTGAGTATTGGGATGCGATGCACTTTTTCGTCGAGGATATTTATTTCGTATTTCTGCAATTCGAGTGTCTTCTTGATTGCCTTATACTTTAACGAAGCTTCGAGGAAATCCTGTCTTTCTTTTTCCAGTTGCTCTTCCTTGCTGCCAAGCATTTTATGAAACAATGATTTGACGCCCAGGGCTTCGAGGGCTTCTATATCCTTTAACTCCTGGTCAAGGATTTTATCAAGCTCAGCAATATATTCCAAGCCCTTCTTGTATTTTTCTCTCAAATCTTCCAGATGCTTAGCTGCAAGAAGCAATCGCTCATGCTCTTCAATTGCTTTAATGATTTGTTTTTGTATGTCGCTTAGAATGCTCAAGAAGAATTATTGAATCTGATATTGTCGTATTATTTGGCTATCTTGATATAAAAATATACTGTTTTGAGACAATTTAATGCGCTTCATTAATCTTAGCCTTTAAATTACCTGTTATTAAAACACACTTGCATTATGGGATTCTTAAATGACTTAAAAAAATTAATTTTTGGAGCCAGTTCAGTGGCCAAGCATTCTTCTGAGAAAGCCGGCCAATTTGTAAAGGATGAAGTGGAAGATTTATATGACGGTACCAAACAAACTATCGGAAAAGCAGATGAATCTTTTTCTGAATCAACTGGTGCTCTGAGAGATTCCATCAAAAAGAATGCAGACGAACTTAAAGAAAAAGCACGTTCTAAAATGGAAGAAATTTCAGAAAGTCCGGCGGTTAGAAAAGCAGCTGAAACAGCTGAAATGATAGGTGAAAAAATACTTGACGGTGGTGAGAACGTTGTAGAAAAAGCAAAAGACCTGAGTGAAGATGTTGGTGAAAAAGTATTGGACGTCAAGGATGAAATGCTCAAAAAGGCAAAAGAAGTAGCGGATAAGGCTGGTGAGAAATTAGCTGAGACAATGGACAAAGCTGAGAAATGGGCGGAAGAAGAAAGTAAAAAGCCTAAAAGGGAGTTTGCAGAAGAGGATCTTGATATAAGTGAATCCATGCTATCCGATAAGGATGATTTCTTCTCCAAGGCCTCGAAATATGCAGATGGGGATTATGCTGCATTCAGTGAGGGACAAGTAAACATCGAAAAAATTGAGCAGCAGAAAAAACAGTCTACCGAGAAAGCCACTGGATTCGAAGACCTTGACGGTGATGGCAATGAAATTATTGATGATGCCATAATAAATGAATCCGATAATAGCACGGAAGAAGAGTGAATTTCAGTAGGACAGGCAACGAAAATAAAAGGACAAGTATCATATAACTAACGCGTTGGGAATTAAATGTCACCTTTAAGTTTGAACAGACATACAGAAAGGGAGCTGGTTGCACTTTGCTTGCAAGGCGACAGAATGTCTTGTAAGGAACTGTTCGAACTGTATTCTGGTAGAATGATGGCTTTATGTTATCGCTTTGCCAGGGATGCGAATGAGGCTCAGGATATGTTGCAGGAGGGTTTTATAAGGATCTTTAATAAACTGGATTTATACAGCGGTGAAGGATCTTTGGAAGCCTGGATGCGTAGGGTTATGATAAATACGGCGTTGAAATACAGGCAGAAACATATTGATAAGCACAAGTATTCAGAAATCGATAATGTGCCATTGTATGCCCCAACCCCTACCATCATTGATGAGCTTTCCAAAGAAGAGATTCTCAAGCTTATTCAGGAATTACCTGATGGATATAGAATGGTTTTTAACCTGTATGTCATTGAAGGCTATTCTCATAAAGAAATTGCTGATCAACTGGGCATAGGTGAAAGCACTTCAAGATCTCAGCTGGTAAAAGCTAGATCATTACTGAAAGATAAATTGTTGAACTTAATAAAGTTAGCAGGTTGAAAAACTTTGATGAAAAAATTCGGGACAAATTATTCGGTGCAGAAATGCCCGTAGCATCCGGCGTTTGGGATTCTATCGAAAAGAACCTGGATCGTAATAAGGACAAAAGGCCTGTCATTTGGATAATGATGCTCATGCTGCTTACAGGTCTGCCAGCATTGTATTTTTCTGTATACCATGAGGCAGGCAGACATATAGACCATAGCCGCATAATGTCTGATATGAATCAGAATACCTCTGATGCCTTTAATTCTAAAAACATGAGTGCCTCTTTGTCAGCTCCGGAACAAACAGCTAAGCTCGCGCTTATTGAATCAAAAAGCAGTAAAGCTGTTAAATCCCTGTCACGAAAAGATAAGCAGGCATTAGGTTTTCAAATTGTATCTGCCGCCAGTAATAGATCCAGCCTATTCTATGACACGGAGGAATCTTTGGCAGACGATTTTAGCAGATCATCATTGAGTCAATTATCTGTTTTAGATGATGATATAAATAGGCTTCCTGGTGAATATGTATACAGCTTTCCAGACAGAGAAGATGCCCTGTTCGGTACTAAAACCGAGTGTCCACGTTTTAGAGAGCAGTGGCCATTACTCTATTCTTTTACAGACGTTTCAATAAGTCATCCCTCTCAGTCACTGAGGACGCAAAATAGTGAGTCATCAGAACTTGTCGGAATCAGATCCCAGTCTGAATCCTCCTTGCCATCTTTTGGTGTAAGAACCGGATTTGGATATGACTTTTATAATGGTTTGTTTGTTCAAGCTGGTATCGCTTACAATCAAATCAATATTAAATTCCTTCATCGCCAGGAAGATATTATCAATAACAAGACGTCAATAGTTATAGACACATTGTTCAACAGTGAAGGAGAGATACTGTCCATAACAAGAGATACAAGCGTAGTTCAGGAAATTGGTATCAAAGAAACAAGAGGTACCAATACATTCAGAATGATTGACATACCAGTTGAAATAGGATACCACTACCCTCTGAGCAACAAATTCAGCCTTCGTGCTTCTGTTGGTATCGCCTTTAATGTCAGAACGGTATCATCGGGTTATATGCTTGATGCCAATGCGGAATCATTCAGGTATGATGCAGGGGACAGCGCCTATTTTAAAACACGAACAGGTTTATCATATCTGGCAAATCTAGCTGTTGAAACTCAAGTCAGTAGTAATATTTATTTGAATGCCGGAATTCGATGGAGACATTACGGTACAGAATTCAATGCATCCGCAAACCCGGTAGATCAGAGCTTTACAAGTTTAGGCCTTAGCGCTGGAATAAGATATCGTTTGTAGTAGTGAAAATTATTAAAGAGAAAATGATCTCAATGAGAAAACTGATACTTGGATTTGGTTTGATATTTATTTTGGCATCCTGTGTGGATAATCAGGAATTTTTTATCCCCAACATGGGCTCAGGCCCAGAAGCCTACATTAAAGATATTTTACGTTCACAATCCATCCAGAGGACTTTAAATACAGGACAAAATCATGAATTGGTGTCGGACTTAGATACTAAGATATTACTGCCTGGTAATATTTTGAATCCACAGGAAGCCGAAGAGTATACTCTTCTATTCATTGAACTTAAAGAGTACAGTGATTATATACTTCACGGGATAGATCACGAAGCAAAAGACGGCGCAGTACATGCTATCTATAGTTTCTATATAGCTCTTGAAGAGGATGATAAAGTCCAAAACCTCAATAGTAAAGAGTTCATTGAACTAAGAATTCCGCACGAACAGTTTATGGGAGATATACAATTGGGTAAAGGTGATTATGAGTCTGGTAATCTTATTTGGTATTTTAACAATTCTCAGTTGAATAACAATGTTTCATCTACTCAGTGGGAATATGAAGATGAAAACGGGAATACCATAGTAGAACATGGTTTCAGCGTGCGTGTCAGTGAATCTGGGTGGTATAGCCTGGTAAATATTTCAAGTAATAATTTTGATTATAACTCTGTGTGTCTTCAGTTTGATCCTTTATATAACGCTTCCAATACGGTAGTTTATCTGCTTTCTGATTTTAACACTTTTGCATCCAGGTTAGATTTTGATGCAGACGGATCAATGTGTTCAGAATATCTTCCTTTTGAACAATCTGGCGCCTACAAACTGGTCAGTATCTCTGAAATTGACGGTCAGTTATATTTTTACAAGGGCCTCGTTGATACCAACAGTGGTGTTGTCAGCGTGAATCCGCAAAGGATATCATCCTCTGATTTGAAAGAAGAAATCTCTGCGCTTTAAAGTCTATTTTTGAGTAAATCGGATATTGCTGCTGGGCTGTAGTTTACAGACTTTAAAACTTTACCATCATTTTTTCTATACACGAGAAAGTGATCCCCACTTTTTACAATCTCTGATTCTGAGCCATCTTTATTGAGGTAGTGTGCCTGGGTTGCTTCAGCTTCTTCTAATGTCTTACATGTTTTACTCATATTGGATCGTTGAACTTCATCAAAGAAGGTCTTAAAATCCGAGCCAAAACCAAACTCAAGTATAGCTCCAGACAAGACATACTGAAGATCGCAAAGAGCGTCAATAACCTCTTCCAGGTCACCTTCTTCTAGTGCTTCTTTCAGTTCGTCTAATTCTTCATCAAGGAGGTTTATTCTCAGTTTACATCTATCCTTGGAAGGAATTTGTGGCTTATCCAGGACAGGAAGTCTGAAGGTTCTGTGAAATTCAGCTACGCTGTTCAATGCTTCTGCTTCAGGAAATTTATTATAGCTCATATTTCTATTGGTTTATTGTGTTCTGAAATTAACTTCAATATCTGTCTTGCTTGTGTTTCTGGGTTATAATTGTTTTCAATAAACAGTCTTGCCGCCTCTCCTACCTGTCGGATTGTTTTTTTACTCTCTAAGGCTTTGTTGATTGTTGCAATAAATTCCTCTGTACCGTTTGCAACCATTGCGTTAACATTGTTTTGTATGTTAATGCCTTCAAAACCTTTAGAGCTGGAAATGACTAGTTTTCCCAATGCCATGCTTTCAAGTACCTTTACTCTTACCCCACTGCCGGACAGAAGAGGTACAATGATTATATCCTGATTGCTTATAAAATCTATAGCTGACTCTATTTCTCCATGAAAATACAAGCCAGGATGTTCCAGGTTCTTGATGACATCAACGGGATTTCGTCCTGCAAGATGAAACTCAATATTTTCATAATTCTTATAAATGGTAGGCCACACCTCTTTAAAAAACCATTCCACGGCTTCTATATTGGGTCGCCAGTCCAGAGAACCTATATAAGCCAATTTTATCATTGGCTTTTCTTCATAGAAATTTTTGGGATATTGTTTTAGTTCAATGCCTATTGGAATTGCCATAGAAGGGATACTGTAGGACAGTTTCTGATATTCCTTTTGATCTATCTCACTGATAGCGAGCAATAAATCAAAAGAGTTTTTAACATCTTGCTCATATTTTTTAAGTCTCCTCGCAGCGAGGTTGTAGTACCACCTGAGCAGTACATTGCTTTGGTTATTGGCCATGTCCTCCCATATCTTGAACTCAAGATTATGGGATCGCATAATGATAAAAGCATTTGATATAGGCTTGATGTGTTCTGCATAAGGAGCCATATAAAGGGATTCAAGTTGTACAACATCATAGCTAGTGTGCAGGAGAATGTGTTGCAGCTTTTTCTTCATATCCTTCGACGTGAATCGCTCAATATTATAGGAGCTACTTCCTAATAGGTTGAAAAGTGCCCCCAGGTAGTTTATATCCGTGTTCAGATTTACAGTATCGATGTTCTCATACGGATGTTCGTCATTATTAATTTCTGAAGGATCTGAAAAGTGTTTTGAAGTATTAAAACTCAGCAAATCTATCTTACATCCCAATGACTTGTAGGCTTTTGCAAGGGACAAAACGGCAACGGCTTCCCCGTCTTTGGGAGGTAATGGCATTTTCTTGCAGATCTGAAGAATCTTCATAGTAGATTAGGCCGAAATTTATCCTTGTATCGAGACGAATGTATTAAAATTAATTTTAATAGTTTAGGGGCATGTTAAAAGCATCTAACATTCATAAATCCTACGATAAACTCAAAGTCCTGAAGGGCGTTGATTTAGAAATATCGGAAGCTTCCATAACCAGTATAGTTGGCAAGTCCGGTACAGGTAAAAGTACCCTTTTACATATTCTTGGAACGCTTGACAGACCGGATATCGGTGAACTCATCATTGAAGGTGAAAATGTATTCAAGCTTTCTTCTCGAAAACTGGCCAGGTTCCGAAACAGCCGTATAGGCTTTGTATTTCAGTTCCATCATTTGATTCCAGAATTCACGGCACTCGAAAATGCAGGGATTCCTGCTATGATTAATAACAAAACAAAAGCCGAAGCTAACCGTCTGGCAGTAGAACTGCTTGACTACCTTGGACTGTCCGAACGTTTGCACCACAAACCCTCTGAGTTGTCGGGAGGTGAACAGCAACGCGTAGCAGTTGCAAGGGCCCTGGTCAATAAACCTTCAATCATCTTTGCTGATGAGCCTACGGGAAACCTTGATACAACTAGTTCCAATGAGCTTCACCAGTTGCTTGTGAAGCTCAAGGAAGATTTCAGTCAAAGTTTTATAATCGTTACGCATAATCAGGAACTTGCTTCAATGAGCGATCGATGCCTTGAAATGTATGATGGCATGCTGAGAGAAATGACCTGATTCATGAAACTCTCACTCAAGTACAGGCTATGCCTTCTGATGTATTTACAGTTTTTTGTTTGGGGAAGCTGGTATGTTACCGCCGGCACCTATTTCCTGGAGACGCTTCAATTTTCAGGTCGTGAAGTGGGTTTGATTTATGGCAGTTCGGCTATTGCTGCTTTGGTTTCGCCCTTTTTGACAGGATATCTTGCTGACCGCTATTTTTCAATTGAAAAAATACTGACGGTTCTCCAGTTTTTTGGTGGCATAATGCTGTATGTACTGGCCCACATTGATCAGTTTGTATATTTCTATCCGGCAATATTGCTATACATGCTGATATTCTTGCCCAGTTTTTCATTAACGAATTCTATTTCATTCTATCACCTCACCGATACCAAAACAGATTTTCCAAGAGTGCGTGTTTTCGGTACGATAGCATGGATTACTGCAGGCCTTCTTATAGGAAGCCTTGATATAGAACATAAAAACACGCCAATGCTGATTGCTTCCGGATGTTCTTTTATCCTTGGTTTGTATAGTCTTACGCTACCCTCTTCAAAACCCAGTATTTCAAAGTCGAAGACCATTAAAGAGGTTCTACTGAGTGAAGAACTAAATGCCCTCTTCCATGACAGAGGCTTCAAAGTCATGGTTATATCTCTTGCCTTGATTTGCATTCCTGCAGCTTATTATTATAGTTTCGTTAACCCTTTCCTCAATGAGATAGGCGTAAATAACGCAGCGGGAAAGATGGCTTTGGGACAACTCACTGAAATCCTGGTAATGGTATCCTTGCCTGTACTTTTTCGCATGTTCAGTTTGCGTTGGATAATATTTACCGGATTGTTTTGTTGGGGAATACGATACCTTTTCCTGACTCTGGGAGCCAGTTATAACAGTGAGTGGTTATGTCTTTTAGCCGTATCTCTTCATGGATTTGCCTATGTTTTCGCCATTTTAAGCGCTCAGATTTTGATAGATATACGGGTGCCTTCAGAACTTCGGAGCACGGCTCAAGGCTTTTTTTCTCTGGTTACCTTGGGAATGGGGGCATTTTTAGGATCTTATTTTGCTGGAGAAACGGTTCAGTTCTATGACCTGGGTAATGGACTGCATGACTGGCCTATGATCTGGTTTATTCCAGGTGTGTTTGGCCTTTTCGTAGCCTTTTTATTTTTGATTAGATATAAACGAATTTCAGTTGAATGATCATGCCCATCTCTTTATATGAATGCACGGTGGGTAATAATTATAATCTCTGTGAAGAGATTTCTTATGATTTGCAAAGGGGTTATGAATCAATTCTAAAGGTGCATCTTTCAGGTCTTTAATCCAATGTCTGATATATTTTGCTTCAGGGTCATAGCGTCTGGCCTGACTTGCTATATTAAAATAGCGATCCTCTCTGGGATCGGAGCCGACACCTGCTACATAGTTCCAATTGCCGTAATTACTGCAAGGATCATAATCCAAAAGTTGAGATTCAAAATATTCAGCACCCAATTGCCAATTAATTTTTAAATCCTTGACCAGAAAGCTCGCTACATTTTGCCGACCCCTGTTAGACATGTACCCGGTGGCATTTAATTCTCTCATATTAGCGTCAATGAGTGGTATTCCTGTTACCCCGTTTTTCCATTTCTCAAAGAGCTCAGGTTTGTCGTAGTGTTCTGGATCGGATTCATCTCGCGTGCCTTTTCTTCTAAATATTTTATCGCCATGCTTTTTGGCCATAAACCGAAAAAAATCACGCCATAACAATTCAAAAATCAACCAGTAAGTTGACTTGTTTGCTGTCCGATCTTTTTCGTATCTCTGAATTTCGTTGTAAACCATTTTGGGAGACAGGCATCCCTGGGACAGATAGGCAGAAAACTTGCTCGAATAATCTCTTCCAAGCATTTCGTTACGTGTTTCTTTGTATGTACTTATCAGGTCAGTTTCCCACAGATAGTAACGGACTTGCTTCAAAGCTTCAGTTTCACCGCCTATTAAACCATAGGGATTTTCATTAAATGTATCCCATCCAAAATCCTTTAAATTCGGAATACTCCCGGCGTCAATTGCATCAACAGGTGTGGCCAGCTTTGTCCATTTCAATTCAAGTGGCTTGCGGATAGGAATAATTTTTTCAACTTCCTTGCGAAAATGCGTAAATACGTCAGGTGTATGCGATACGGGGAATGGTAAATCTGCAGTATAATAGAGCATTTTACCCCTGTAATATCTTACTTCCTGACCTATCTGCCACAGGTTATTCTCCAAGCCGTCCTGAACCTCAACCTCCTCCCTTGTTCTCTCTCTATTGCAGTAAACGTAACTTGTTTTAAACTGTCGGGCCAATTCAGGAATTATACATTCTGGTTTGCCAACCCGCACGATAAGATCAGATTTTAGTTTGCGAAGGTTTTTTCTCAGGTCTTTTATAGATTCAATTATGAATCGGCAACGGTGCCTACCTGTCTTTGGAAAACCAAAACATGTTTTGCCTTTAAATACACGTTCATCAAATATGTATACAGGTATGATTTCATCATTCTGCAATACAGCATCGACTAAAGCCTCATTATCATGAAGTCTTAAATCGTTTCTAAACCAAACAATAGATCTTCTCATGGATTGCTGTGCTCTATTCTAATCCTTTTGGTATTTGGAATCTAAATACAAATTAGCATTAACTTTGAAACATTATTTTATTGCAATAGTTGAATTATTATGAGAGTATTTGTTCTATTCCTTTTTTGCACTCTTCTGGCGTGCAGTAATAAAAAATCAAGCCCCGAAGTTCAGGCGCTTTATGATCAGGTTATGGAAGTGCATGACGATGTTATGCCTGAAACGTCAACAATCCATAAGCTCAAAAAGAATTTGAGAAAAAACTACAGTGGAGACAGTCTGGCGATGGTTTTGATAGCCAATCTGGATGCTGCGGATGAATCCATGATGAGCTGGATGTCTGAGTTTGGAGAATACAAGAAGATTAAATCCGATGAAGATCATGTAAGATTGGATTACCTGAATAACGAACTGATTCGTATCTCTGATGTGAGGGATGAAATGTTAAGCGCTATTGCAGAGGCAAGAAAATTCATCGAGAGCCATGATGCAGATTAGAATTATTGGAATTATTGCTGTTATCGGTTTTTTTGTTGTTGCCTGTGAATCAAAGTCCAGTGACAAACCACTACCTATTATTGGAAGGCTCGAAATTGTCGATGGTGATACAATCCACCATACCATACCTGATTTCGAATTTATTAATCAAGACAGCCAGCTTGTCACCAATCAAGAATTGACTGAGTACATTTACATTTCGGATTTCTTCTTCACCTCATGTCCTTCGATTTGTCCAATAGTTAAGAAGCAGATGCTGCGTATTTATGATAAATACAAGTCAAATCCAATGGTAAAACTGGTCAGTCATACCATTGATCCTAAACGTGATACTGCCGATAAATTAAAGCGATATGCCGCTGACCTGGGCGTAGATACTGGCAAGTGGGTTTTTCTAACGGGAGATAAAGAATCGCTGTTGGATATTGCTGATGCGTATTTTGTAGCAGCCTATGAAGACCCCGATGCTCCGGGTGGCTTCGATCATTCTGGTAAGATTATTCTGGTTGATACAAAACGTCAGGTCAGATCATTTGCTGAAGGGACCGATCCTGAAGATGTTGATCGCTTTTTAAAGGACATTGATAAATTGCTGCATGAATATGATTCAAAATCCTAAGGCTTACTGTCTGGTATTTCTATTTCTTGTTTATTGTCTTACTTCATGTTCAGACGTGAAATACTCTCAAGGAGAGGCGCTGTACCTTGCCAATTGTTCAAGCTGTCATATGCCAGAGGCGGGAGGGGTAGCAAAATTGTATCCGGCTTTAAACGACCTGAGGAACTCTGATGTTAAGCTAGACGCATTGCCTTGCATTATAAGATACGGCCAAAACAAGGATATCTATTCGCTAGAAATGGAAGGATTGAAAAACCTTAGTTCCATCGAAATCAACAACATCATCAACTACCTGCTTAATGATATCAATGGAATAGAGTTGGAATACTCTATCGATCGTACTAAAGGAAATCTGCAAAACTGTAAGGATACCGATTGAAAAAGAATGTCAATGCAGAAATAAGGATCAAGTCAAAAGCGTCCGATATAATCAATGCTTTTGTGGATCCAGATACATTAAATAAATGGTGGGCTACAGCATCTGTATACATAGAACAAAAAGATGGAGGGCTTTATACCTTGAGTTGGCTTAAATCGGATGCAGGTGTCAAGTTCATATTGACAGGTCGAATTAATGTACTAAACAAAAGATCGCATCTTCATCTCGAAGATGTTCTTTATATCAACGCTGAAAAACCCATATTGGGCCCTACCAGAATAAAAATAGATGTTGAAGAAAAATCCGCTTATTCTCTTGTGAAAATCAGTCAAATAGGATTTGGCAAAACAGAAGAGTGGCACTGGTATTATAATTTAATGCTGGACTCCTGGCCGCAGGTCCTTGTCTTTCTTAAACAATACCTCGAAAAAGTCTAATCAGTATACTTTCTTCTGCGCCAGTAAGTAAAGAGGAGGCCTAAGATGATAACGAGAGCGACTGGTAATGCGATATTAAATGCCTGCCATTTTAATTTTTCTTTTTTAAGTCGAACCTGATCAAGCAGTCTTAATTTAAAGCTTTTGCTCCTTGCTTCAATAAGACCATAATCATCAAGCATATAATCTATAGTGTTGATTATAAAGTCTTCATTCCCTTCATATGTGTACCCTTCCCATTTATTAAAGCCAATGGGGCTGATTCTGTTAGTCGCAGGATCGTACAGGTTTTTTATGATGTCTGCATCGCCAATAAAGGCTTGTTTGGATGATGTACTACTTTCTTTAAAATCCATATTGATTTGCCTTAATCCGTCCATCATAACTTGAGAGACTCGATTCTTAAAATATGAATTAAAGGTACCTTCAATCATTACGGCAACCGGCAAATAAGACTTGTTGTACGCTTCAGGCTTTTGGGGTAAACGCAATGTCTCAAATGAAATATTTATAGATGGATAAACCTGGTACCTGCTGTATTGACTGGAAGTCAGAAGCACTGTGGAATTCCTGGATTCAGGTGAATCCAGCACTTCGATGGTACTTGGGAAATAAGAGGCTACTCTATCTATATTCCGTACAAGAGAGCTTTCCTGATTGCCTTGCAAGAGCGGATGAAATACCCATGGAAATAATTGCTGCTGGGCCCTGTCTCCAGACATCCCATAAACCTGAGGTATTTTGGTATTCTCCAGATCAAGCACAACATCCCTGTTGATTCGAATGCCATATTTAAAGAACATATCATCCAATCCATGATCTACAGGTCTGGGGACATACACTTTGTTGTTATTGATGCTATCCAGGTTAATGTAGAATTGTTCTATTAACCAAATGACATTGCCCCCATTCATTATATACTGATCTATGATAAACTGGGATCTTTCGTTAAGTTGTTCTTCTGGGCCGGCGATTATGAGAATATCAACTTCGTCATTTATGATATAAACGCTGTCAAGCTGAATCCTGAGGGTATTCATTGTACGGCCGAGTATGGTCTCCAGCATGGCCGTTTGATTGGCTTCCAATTCACCGTGACCTTCCGTAAAAGCAATTATAGGAGCCTTTTTCGCGATAAGCTTCGAAATTGTGCTCGCAAGCTTATATTCCAGTAACATGGCAGATCTGTTGACAGCTTCCTCCTCGTTCTCACCTCGTGCCAATGGTTCAAGCAGGTTTACAGCAATCCTGCGGTCTCCATAATTTATTATAGCATAGGGATATATTAGCTTTTCTACACGTTGATCATCTTCAAAGATGAAAACAGTTGTAGGAAAAATTCCTTCCTGTCTGAGTTTCTCCCTTCTCTGATTAATTTCTTCTACTGTTCCTTCAGAGGTATTGGTAAAAGAATATTCAATATTTTGATTTAGATTGTTTAGCTGATCCAGCACTTCCCTGCATCTGTTTTGCAATCTGATAAATCCTGAGTTGAGCTGACCTTCAAGCAACACTTCGACAAAAATGGTCTGGTCTACATCGGATACCAGTTTTTTGGTTGCATCTTCCAGGGTGAACCGTTTGTCTTCTGTAAGGTCTACATAAGTATAAAACCTATGAGCTATTAAATTGACCAGAATAATCAATATGATAGTAAGGGCAGACTGAATCAGTATGTTCGTATTCCCTTTTTTCATAAGTTATTACGCCGGTTTAGTGAAACAAACGTTAGCCAGAGAAATAGAAAGATCAGACTGAGGAAATAAACGATGTCTCGCGTGTCAATCCTTCCCTTGCTTATGTTTTCATAATGATATTCAATACCCAAGCTCTTTACAAGATTATCCAGTTTCCCGTACAACGAAGGCATACTGCTTATAAAATCAAAAACCCAGAAAAGAGCAAAACAGCTAAATGCCGTGGTTATAAAGCTGACTATCTGGTTTGAACTCAGACTGGAAATAAATATTCCAATTGATGCGAAAATCGCACCCAGAAGCACCAATCCAATATATGAACCAATGACTGCTCCTGTGTCAATATTCCCTTTTGGAGAACCCAGTTGGTAGATACTGTAATAATAAGCCAAGGTGGGTATGAGGGCGATAACGATCAAAGCTAAGGTGGCAAAATACTTCCCCAGAATGATATCGAGGTCACTCAGTGGTTTTGTAATTAAGAGCTCTAATGTGCCGCGTTGTCTCTCATCGGAAAAACTTGTCATTGTAATGGCAGGTATTAAAAACATAAATGCTATTGGCGCAATAGCAAACAATTGACCTAGACTCGCATAGTTATAATTCATGACACTGGTACTCGAAAAAATCCAAATGAAAGAACCTGTAAGAATAAGAAAGGCAACAAGAACAATGTACGCTGTCAGGCTGCTGAAAAACTGATTAAGTTCTTTTTTGAAAACACTGATCATGACTCCTTGTTTTTTGTCAATGTTTTAAATGCCGATTCAAGAGAAACTTTTGATGAACGCATCTCCAATATCTTTTTGTTGTTTGCTACGGCAAAGTCAAAAATCATCTCACGAAATTCTATTCCAGCGGGACTCTGTGCCATAAAGGACTTGGCTGTTTTCTTTTCCCACCTTATGTCTTTAGTGATCTTTATGAGATCTTGCAGGCGTACTGCCTCAGCGAATTCGACGAAAATATTTTGACCTGCAAGCGTCATTTGTGATACATTGGAAATGATGTCGTTGGCTACCAGTTTTCCCTTGTCCAGGATGACTACCCTGTCGCAAATGGATTCAACTTCCTGAAGAATGTGCGAGGAGAAAATAACAGAGGACTGACTCTTAAGTTCTGTTATCAGATTACGGATCTCCTGGATTTGATTTGGGTCCAGACCAGAAATGGGTTCATCCAGGATAAGAACTTTGGGTTTATGGATAATAGCTTGTGCTATGCCAACCCGCTGCTTATATCCCTTGGACAATTGCATTATCTTTTTATTTCTTTCAGGCCCCAATCCGGTTATCTCAATAACTTCTTCGATTCTTTTTCCTTTGTTTTTGAGTTTATGCAGTTCTGCTATAAATTCTAAAGATTCTCTGACATACATACTCCCATACAGGGGATTGTGCTCTGGGAGATAGCCCAGAATGCTCTTCACTTTCAGCGGACTTTCAACAGGGTTTAGGCCATAAATTGAAGCTGAGCCATTATCCGGAGTAAGAAAACAAGAAAGGATTTTCATGGTTGTTGTCTTGCCTGCTCCATTGGGGCCTAGAAGCCCAAGTATTTCACCTTCATTGGCATGAAAGCTCAAGTCGTCAAGTGCCGCCTGTGAGCCATAATACTTACTGATATTATTTACTTCGATACTCAAGACATTCCAATTTTGTGCAGAAGCTATCCAAATTGACAGCATCTTCCAGAGCATAAGAATCTATAGCAGTTCTTATCAATCCATAAAGATAGGAACTTGTTTCCAGTCTCCTCCCTAAATCCCTTGCTAGAGTCCTTATATACGTTCCTTTACTGCATTTAACGGCTATTTTGCAGTAAGGTGGGTCAAAATCAAGCAGTTCTATTTCATGGAATACAACGGTCTTGAATTTTCTTTCTGGTTCTATACCACGTCTGATCATACGGTGCATGGCAACGCCGTTTTGCTTACTAGCAGAATAAAATGGTATTTCCTGTTGCTGCTCACCAATAAACGCGTCCAGCGCTAGCTTTATTTTTTCTTCAGTTAAATGCTCAATACTCATTGGCTTTATCTCCTCGGTCTCCCTGTCAAAACTATTCGTTTCGGCACCAAACTTTATAATTGCTTCATATGACTTGTCTGTTTTGTCCATTTCAGGAATCATCTTGGTGTACTTACCGGTAAAAATCATGAGTAAGCCAGTTGCCAAGGGATCAAGAGTGCCATTATGACCTACCTTTATTTTTTTGATTTTATGGTAGTGTTTCAGCTTGTACCTGATCTTATTCACTACATCAAACGATGTCCATTCAAGGGGTTTATCCACGAGGATAATACTTCCCGTAAAATAGTCCAGCGTATCACTAATTTCTGTAGACTGTGTTATCAGTTGCATACTAGTAGGCTATACTTGCTCCAATGGCAAAAATACCTGCTATAATGCAATAAATACTGAACCAATGCAGCCTTGATGCTTTGACCAGCTTTACCATAAATCGGCATGCCCATAAACCTGTGAAAAATGAAGCCAAAAATCCGACAGCCAGATATTCTATCGATGGCATGTCGGCACTAAAGTCTCCGCTGATAAGATCCTTTGCAATCTTTCCAAATATAAGTGGTACCACCATCAGGAACGAGAAGCGTGCTGCATCTTCTTTGTCCAGGCCCATCAAAAGTGATGTACTTATTGTCGCTCCTGATCTTGAGATTCCTGGTAAGATTGCTATCGCCTGCGAAAGACCTATTATAAGGGCTCTTATCAGGTTCAGTTTTTTACCACCTTCATGGATAATTTCACTTACCCATAAGAGAAAGGCTGTCACAAGAAGGCAAACACCTACCAGTAGCAGATTTTGACTGAAGAGTGTATTTATATGTTCTTCGAGAAATACACCGGTCAATGCAGCAGGAATCATACTGACAATAATAAATAGAATAAGCTTTCTGTTTGCCGTATCATCCTTTTTAAAAGGAGCCAATAAGAGTGCTTTAACTTCTCTGTGAAAGAGAAAGACAGTGGCTAAAGCCGTCGCAAAATGCAGGAATACTGTTGTAAGCAGACTCTCTTCAGCAGTGCTATTATCACCTAGAATAAATTTGAAAATCTCGAGATGACCTGAGCTGCTTACAGGTAAAAATTCTGTCAGACCCTGGACAATGCCAAGTATGAGGGCTTCCAGCAATTCACCCATTTCAGCTTAGGTCTGATTTTTTGAACAAGGCAATTGCATTGACTATAAGTCCGGCGATGATAACCGCTGGCGCCAAGACTGTTCGTCTGAAACCATATATACCAGATTCATCCCATTCGTTAGGGTTTTCATTAAATCCTCCAATCATGAGTAACGTACCCAGAATGACAAGAGCCACTCCTATAAACACCCATTTATAATTTTCTTTGCCAAATAAAAGATTATTGGATGATTGGAAGTACGAAGAGCTTCTCGACGATGTACTAGTTTCACTGGAAGTAGTATTTGATACGATGATTTTTTTCTTTTTCTTGCTCATTCTAAATAGACTTTAAATATTTATCAACCTTCCACAATAGGATGATGCTGTGTAGCACAAATATGACCAATGTGGGTAAAATGATTGATTTGATGATTATCCCGGTCTTAAAATCGTCTATTTCCAGGATGAATCCCACTTTTATTAGATAAATCGTGGTCAAATATAGAACTAATGCAATCACTAGAGCAAAGAAAAAGTTAAGGAATGCATTACGTCTGAATACGGCAGATAGTTTTGAATGATGTGCCCCCGCCAATAAAAGACTTTCAATAACCCGTTTATTAGAACTCAAATTGCTTTGAGCTGCCCCGTGTAGTATACTGACAAACAGAATGAATGAAAATACCATAAATGGAAGAAGGATGACTTGTATATTCTTGAGCTTGGTTAAGGAAGGTATCTCTATGCCCGGCAAAGGCGCCATCATTTCAATCATTTTTATCTGATCAACGGCTTTTCGGATATCTGAAAATTGCTTCTCAGTTAATTTACCTTCATATCTAAGCACGAAATAATGATCCAGAGGGTTTTCAAACAAGTCTAAGGATGAATCAGATTTGATCTTTTTCCATGCCACTTCTTTATCTCTGAATTCCCAACTTAACAATTTGTTATCAAGGGATACTTCAGTGAGTGCATTTATAACTTTACTTTCAGCATTGCTATTCCAATCGTGGTTCATGCGAATGACATAGCTGCTTGACTGATTCCTGAAATCTGAATTACTTGCTGGAATGGCCTTGAATAGTATAGAAAAGAAAAAGTACAGGGTATAGAGCAATAGAGATAATGAAAGTATAATGTATTTATTGGAGGCTCTATGGATGTAAATACCAGACATAATAGCTACAAACATATAAACTCTTATCTTAATATATTTCTCAATGCTCCTTTTTTTATTTGCCTGGCATTGATTTTATAAAAATTCGATAAAGTAAACGTGCTGCAAGAGTTTAACAGAATGATTTTGGGATGCATTGACATAAAAAATCCAATGCCTAAAAGCCTTTTTGATGAATAAGATTACAATTCTGATTAGCTTATATACTTTAGCACTATTCATAAGTTCATGTGTCATAATGAAATCAAATAAACCACAACTTATTCATGGTATCGACGTCCAAGGACACCGCGGTGCCAGAGGAGTCTTGCCAGAAAACAGCATACCTGCTTTCATATATGCACTGGAAGTCGGTGTGACAAGCTTAGAGATGGATGTCGTCATTTCCAGGGACAAACAGGTCGTTGTGTCTCACGAAGCTTTTATGTCTTCTGAAATATGTCTTCAACCTGATGGCAGTGAAATCTCCAAAGAAGAAGCTGAAAGCCACAATATATATCAATTGAGCTATGAAGAAGTTAAGACGTATGATTGCGGCAGTAAAGTAAACCACAGGTTCAAAGAGCAGGAGAAAATGAGCGTTTATAAGCCAAGCCTTAGAGAAGTGGTACAAGCAGCAGAAAAGCTTTCAAAGAAACATTTGTATAATATCGAAATTAAAAGCCGACCGGAAGGAGACCTTATCTACCATCCAGAGGTTGGTGAATATTCAGACCTTCTCATCAAGGAACTGGAAGGTCTTGGTATACTATCTCGGACAAGTGTGCAGAGTTTCGATACGAGAACATTAAAGTACATCCGTAGTAATTACCCTCATGTTTCCCTGGTATACCTTATACAAAATCGGGATGGCATCGAGGCAAATATTGATAAATTGGGTTTTACTCCAGAAATATACAGTCCCTATTATGGCCTTGTAAATCAAAAGATGCGGGATTACTGTACCGATCACAAGATGAAGTTGATCCCCTGGACGGTTAATCGGATAGAAGATATGTCTAAAATGATTGAATTATCTGTCGACGGAATCATAACCGATTACCCTTTAAGGCTTATCAATACTATAAATCAAAGCGTTAAATAAATAGCTATTTTTATATTCGCAGCTTAAATCATTAAAGCGAGTAAATTATAGTCTATGGTGTTCGATTTTCAGGAAATAGAGAAGTATTGGAAGAAAAAATGGTCAGCCGATTTACTGTATAAAGTTGAAAACACGTCTGATAGGCCCAAATATTATGTCTTGGATATGTTTCCTTATCCCTCTGGCGCAGGGCTGCATGTAGGACATCCTCTTGGATATATAGCATCTGATATATTCAGCCGATATAAGCGCATGACTGGTTTTAATGTTCTTCACCCTATGGGCTTTGATGCTTTTGGTTTACCTGCAGAAGAATATGCCATTGCTACAGGTGTACACCCTGCCGTATCTACACGCGAAAATATATCTCGGTACAAGGAACAGCTGTCAAATATAGGTTTCTGCTTTGACTGGAGTCGCGAAGTCATAACCTGTGAGCCAAAATACTATAAATGGACGCAATGGATTTTCAGCCTTTTGTTTGAACATTATTACGACCTTGATCAGGACAAAGCTTTACCGATAAAGGAACTTACCGACAAATTTTCAGGCGGTGGTTCTAAAGCTGTGAATGCCTTCAGTTCCGATGCTGAAGATTTCAGTGCCGATGAGTGGAACGCTAAGAGTGCCGTGCAAAAAAGTGATATACTCAGCTCATATCGCCTGGCGTATCGCCGCATTGGATATGTAAACTGGTGTGAAGGCCTCGGCACAGTGCTGGCTAACGATCAGATTAAAGACGGCCTTTCTGAGCGTGGTGGATATCCTGTAGAGAGGAGGGCAATGACACAGTGGTATTTGCGGATAACGGCCTATGCAGAAAGACTGCTCGCAGGATTAGAACAGGTGGATTGGCCCCAGTCACTGATCGCTATGCAGACTAACTGGATCGGTAAATCAACGGGAGCTACTGTTTACTTTGATATTGATGGTCATGATGAAAAAATTGAAATTTTCACTACCCGGCCGGATACGATTTTTGGTGTAAGTTTTATGGTTTTAGCTCCTGAGCATCCACTTGTTGAAAAGATCACGACCGATTGTATGAAACTAAAAGTGGATGATTATGTGAGCTACTCCCGTTCCAGGTCCGAAAGAGACAGGCTTTCTGACGTAAAAGAAGTTTCAGGTCAGTTCACTGGTGCATATGCTTTCCATCCCTTTAATGGTCAGAAAGTACCTGTTTGGATTGCTGATTACGTTTTGATGGACTATGGGACCGGAGCCATAATGGCTGTTCCCTCTGATGATGACAGAGATTATGCCTTTGCCACTAAATTTGAATTGCCAGTAATAGAAATCATTGATAAATCTGCGTATCCCGATGCTCAAAGGCAGGATAAAGTTGGTAAGCTGATAAATTCAGACTTCCTTAATGGGCTCGAAATACTTGATGCAATAGACACAATAAATGCAAAGATCGAATCTTCTCATTTGGGTAAAGTTCGGGTCAATTATAGAATGCGGGATGCCAATTTCAGTCGCCAAAGATATTGGGGAGAGCCGTTTCCCATATTATTTGATTCAGAAGGCGTACCCAGTGTTTGCACAGTGGATGAACTTCCCGTCAAACTGCCAGAAGTTGAAGATTTCAAACCCACAAAGGATGGACAATCTCCTCTTTCAAGAGTGAATGAATGGGTAAATGAAGGTGACAAAACAAGAGAAACAGATACTATGCCTGCAGTAGCTGGTTCATCCTGGTATTACCTGAGATACATGGACCCCGGCAACGATGAAGCATTTGCCTCTGAACAGGCTCTCGACTATTGGCAAAACGTTGACCTATATGTAGGTGGCGCAGAACATGCCGTATCACACTTATTATATTCCAGGTTCTGGCACAAATTCTTGAAAGATCTTGGTTATCTGAAAACAGAAGAACCCTTTAAGAAATTGATCAACCAGGGTATGATTCAGGGCGTTATTGAATTTGTAGCTCTCGTTAAGGATTCCGATGACAGCAATGTATTCTATTGTGCAAATTTGATGGAAAACAAGGAAGGTGAATACGCAAGGATACCGGTACACATCGACTTTGTCAGCCAATATGGCTCCAATGATTCTTATCTTGATGAAAAAGGCATCAAATCATTTCTTGAGTGGAGACCCGATTACAAGTCAGCACGGTTCGTAACACAACAAGGAAAGTTTGAGGCATCTGACTTCATGAATGGCAAAGCTTCGGAAGTCACTCTAAAAACATTTTCAGAGGTTGGCAAGATGTCCAAGAGGTATTATAATGTTGTCAATCCGGATGATGTGGTTGCAGAGTATGGTGCTGATACATTCAGGCTATATGAAATGTTCTTGGGCCCTATTGAACAATCCAAACCATGGGATACCCAAGGAATTGAAGGGGTTTCCAAATTCATTCGAAAATTTTGGGGACTCTATCATGATGAAGAGAAATTTATGCTTAGTGAGGATGCAGCTGCTAAAGCAGAGCTGAAAGTTTTACATCAATGCATAAAGAAGGTAAGAGATGATATCGGCAACTTCTCATTCAATACGGCTATCAGTGCTATGATGATTTGTGTCAATGAATTACGCAAATTGAATTGCAATAAAAAGGCTGTCCTGGAACCATTGGTCAGACTAATAGCCCCTTTTGCCCCATTCGTATCGGAGGAGTTGTGGAAAAAACTTGACAATGACAGTTCCGTGCACATTGCTTCCTATCCGCATTTTGAGGCATCTTATCTCGTAGAGGATGAAATCGAATATCCGGTTTGCGTAAATGGTAAGAAGAGGTTTTTAAAGTCATTCCCTAATTCTATGAGTAAAGCAGATCTGGAAAAGGAAGTTTTGACTCTGGAAGAATTGACTAAGTGGGTAGAGGGTAAGACTATTCTAAAGACGATTGTCGTACCGGGAAGAATGATTAATGTAGTTGTAAAATAATTGCAATAAGTCTCTGGGGTTACAAGGACTTGATTTTTTTTAAACTAACTTAGTTCATTATGAATTTAAGGGCAGAGTATGGGATCCCACTATCCGCTTTGACAAAAGCTTTGTTCTTTTTTAGCTATGCATTATTACCTGTAGTTTTATTCTCACAGAACTGCCAAATTCCTATACTAAATAGCATCAGTTCCATTACTGATGTTTCTGTACAACTTGAATGGGATGATACAAATACCCAGGTTGATACCTGGGAAATCGAATTTGGCGAACGAGGCTTTACCAGAAGTTTTATAGCCAATGTTGCGGGCTTAACGACTACCCGTTATACTCTTGATGGCTTGAGCCCCGGAAGTTCCTATGAACTTTATCTTAGGGCACAATGCCCTAATCAAATATACAGTGCCTGGAATGGGCCCTATTTTTTTTCTACCGCAATACGCAACAATGGTGAATGTGGTTTAAATTTAACTCTGGGAGATAATAATTGTCCGCAGGGAGAACACTTTAATATTCTGGTTGATGCTTTTAACGATTTGTATATAGGTGATGATGTTGAATTCAAGAGTGTCAGTATTATTGTAGAGCATAGCTGGCCTCCGGATCTTCAAATTAGCCTGCAGTCTCCATCCGGCTCTCTATGTAGATTATTTCAGCAATCCGGCAATGGCAAGAGTAATCTGGGTGATCCCCTATCCCCAAATTGTGAAAACAGTCTCGTTTTTAATCCTTTTTCGTGTTCAAAACTGCAAAATCCGACAGGTGATCTTACAGGTGAATTTATTCCGCTTGAGAATTTTCAGGAGCTGTTTGCAGGGGAACCAGTAAATGGTACATGGAGCTTAGTGATATGCGATGCAGCAGAATCTGATGTGGGAGCATTGCGCCATGTAGAGCTTGAATTTGGTGAAGTGAGTTGTACCCGGCCTAAAGATTTTCATATACGTGATATTGAAGCTACTACTGTAAAACTGGATTGGATAGAAAGTAATAATTGTGATCGTATAAAGTTTCTTTACAGAAGAAAAGTGGATCCCCCTGCCCTAAGTGTGGTAGAATATGAAGAATGTTTCCGAAAGGAATTTATTATAACCGGTTTGGAGCCATCAACAGAGTATATTCTCGATGTCAGTTCTGTTTGCATGAGTGGTTTGGAATCTGAATTGATTTGCACACAGGAATTTACAACCGCCTGTGCTAACAGTATTCTGTCCGAAAGCTTTGATGCATTGAATTTATGCAATTTATCATGTCGGGATACATGCTTTACCGGCCCAATATGGCAGAATAAAAATGATATAAAACTTTCAAGCTGGAAAGTATCAACAGGCGAAACTCCTACTGCTCTTACCGGACCGGCAGGAGATATCGCTGAATTGGGAAAATACATTTATACAGAAGCCTCATTGGAATGTATACAAACTCATGATACCATGGGCATTCTAATGAGTCCATGTCTCAAGATAATTGATGATAGTTCGTGTCATCTTTCTTTTTATTATAACATGAATGTAGATTCCAGTGCTCAATTGCAATTACAACTGAATATTGGGGCAGGCACCTGGTTTACTTTCTGGACTGCACCATCACTCCGTTCCGTGGAATGGCAATACGTACAATTGGATTTGCCTCCAATTCCAGATCATTTTGAAATGCGTTTTTTGGCTATGCGATATGCTGGATCTCAACGGGCAGATATGGCTCTTGATCATATCAAATTGATAGCTCTGGATTCTGTACCCTTAAGTAAATATTTTCCGGACTTAGATCAGGATGGTTATGGTTCTGGGAACCCTCAATACTTTTGTTCAACTTCAATCCCTCCTTTCTTCAGTTCTTTAAATGGCGATTGTGACGATAACAATCCTTTGGTTAATCCATCATCTCCAGAAATACCATGCAACTTTATAGATGATAACTGTAATGGAATGGGTGACGACTTAGCTTCGGTGGAATTAGGCTATTTTATAAGTGCTGTTACAGTGCCAAGTTGTATAGGAGCCAATGATGCTTCAATAGAGCTTGTTGCAGATGGAGATAATGAGCCATTTACATACTTATGGAATACGGGATCTACTTCAGGTAATTCTAATGGATTATCTGATGGAATATATGTTTGTACTATAACAGATGCACAGGGCTGTCAAGTTGTTACGGAAGAAATTAGTATAAGCGGCCCACAGGTTCTAAGCTATTCTGTCAGTGTGACTCCAGAATCATGCAGAGGTGCTTCAGATGCATCAATAGAACTTTTTATAAGTGGAGGTTCTGAAGAATATATAGTTTCCTGGAGCAATGGAAAGACTGGTGAACGCCTTGAATCCTTAAACGCAGGTTTTTATCAAGCAAGTATCAGTGACTTCAATTCTTGCTTGCTTGTTACGGACAGTATAGAGCTGACCGCACAATCCAACATCAATGCAGATGTTATATTGAAACGAGATTTGGATTGCTTTGGTGAAACAACTGGAATAGCACAAGTTGCTGCTTTTGGTGGGCAGGGGCCATATACTTATAATTGGAGTAATGGTACAAGTGGGAATCTTTTGAGTAATGCGCCTGCCGGTGTCTACAGCGTAAGTATCATCGATGCTAACAATTGTCAGGAAGTCATCGAAACTATTATTCTGAATCAAGCTGAAGAAATAAATGTATCCGTTGTTCAAATAGAAAATATTTCATGCGCAGGAGCTGAAAATGGTTCAATTCAAATTGAAGTTTCTGGTGGTGTCGAGCCCTATGATTTCAGTTGGTCTGATGGGACAAATGCTAAAGATTTGATCTCTGTTCCTGCCGGACTCTATAATCTTACATTAACGGATGCAAATGCGTGTACAGCTGTTTTGGAAAACCTTTTAGTCTCAGAAAATGATGTCTTAGACATCAATATTATTAGCATAGAGAATATCCGATGCCAAGACAGTAGTGGAGGCTCAATAGACCTCGAGATATCTGGAGGTGTTCCACCTTATAGATATAATTGGAGTCATCTTTCTGAAATCAAGCCAGGACTTGATAAAATTGAAATGCTGGAAGCAGGTATTTACGCTCTTACGGTTTCTGACTTCCTGGGATGTAAGTCGAAAATTGAAGGCATCCCTGTCATTGTCGAAAATGAACAGGTGAATGTAAGTATAATACTTGAAGGCATCCCAAGCTGCTTTGGTTTTGATGATGCCTCCCTGATTGCAGTAAGCAATAATGGAATAATGCCCCTTGACTTTAACTGGAGTTCAGGTAAGAAATTAGTTAAGAATATGAGGTCCGATACCTTGCCAGCTCTTTCTTCCGGCATCTATAATTTAACGATTACGGACGCTGAAGGCTGTGTAGGAATCAGTGACTCTATTACAATTACAGATCCTGACCTACTTGAATACCGGAGTATTTCAATTTCCAACAATCCTTGTTTTGGCTTATATGAAGGCTCAGTTGATATACTTGCATTTGGAGGTACTGAGCCAATCGAAGTCCAATGGAATAACGGGCATATCGGGAGCACAATACCTATGCTTCCTAATGGAGAATATTTTGCCACTGTTTCCGATGCCAATAATTGTATTATTGAAACTGAAACTTTCGTCATTACAAGTCCGACAGCATTAAACCTTGAATTGGATGTGCGAGATGCCGACGAAGCATTGGGAGGGCAGATAACGGCACATGTAACAGGTGGATTACTACCCTACTCCTACGAATGGAGTCCCGATGATAAGGGCTTGTTTCTGGATTCATTAGCACAAAACCTTGAACAGGGAGAATACCTTCTCAGTATTCGTGATGCCAACGGCTGTTCCATTGACAGTCTTATAATTATTGACTTTGTAAGCAGTACTTCGGAGTCAGTCTCAGAGATGCTTGAAATCTTTCCAAATCCCACTGCTCATTTTGTTGAGTGGAACAAGCTTCCGAATTCTATGAAAGATGCAAATTTGATTTTATATGGAAAGGATGGCAAAAGCATCATAAAAATGAAACTTTCACAGCTCAAAGAATCAAAACTGGATTTACGGCAGCTCAATCTGAGATCAGGGATCTATGTATTATCCTTTGAGTCCGATACATTCCGAGTTTTAAAACGTATAGTCTTTTTCGAGTAGCTCAAGACCTGAAATTGTAGCAGCTATACTTGCAAAACTTGGCGCAATGAATGGTCCTGCCAGGGGTATAACAAGCAACAGGAGAAATACACTTCCGTTGGCAATAGCAACTCCTTTATGTTTTGAGACGAATTTTCTTGAATCTCTTGTATCAAATCGCCGTTCCATGAAGAAATCGAGATTGCCAAATCCGGCATAATATGCCTGCACAACAAATATGAGAGGCGTCGTAACGATTACAGCGCCGGGGATAAGGCTTATCAGAAGAAGCACAATCGTTATACTCAATTCTCTCCCAAGATTGGATATGGCTATACGCGTGCCACGACCTATCAGATAGAACTGTTTCCAAATGCTTAGACTTTGATCAATGTCAAGTTCGGTTTCACCTTGTTCTACCTTTTCTGAAAGTATACCCATTATAGGAGCTGTTATAATGAGGATGATATATCTGAAAACAAATATGATTACAATCCATAGAAGGATACGGGTCATCCACGACAGTATTGTCGACAGCAATCCCGCTTCCTCGCTATCGCTTAGTATACCTTGTGCAAATGCGAAGCCGGCATCATCACCATAGGAATATGCCAACCAAACCAATCCAAGAAAAACGATAAGGCTTAGCACCCCCGAAACCAGGACGTATGCAACAGTAAATCCTTTAAAATAGTACTTGGCACCTTTGAGGTAGGCTCTGATACCGGAAATAAATTCAAAAACCACTTTCCTAATTTTGATATTAAGATGCGGCTTTTAGCCTAAGAATACATGATTTTTTCGACTAGCTGCGTGGTTTTCTCCTTGTTTTGAATATTTCGTTGACCTCTTTTTCGGTCATAAAACCATAATCCACGAAGCTGGCCTTGATAAACTTCTTAATATCCTGATATTCCTTACCTCTCTTGTCAGTAAATTGTCTCAGACATCGCTTGACATATTTTAGGCAAAGATCTTTGAGGTCCTGGTTGAACTTCTGATTGCTAAAGATGTCCATATAGGCAGTAAAAGTCTTATTTATTTCAAAGTATTCATTGTAATCGTCAGGCTGAAGATTCTGCAAAAACTGTCTGAGTTTTGATAAAATCGACTTTCTGATAGCTTCATTTTCTATTGAAAGCCCTTCATTCTTATAATAATACTCCCTGACAGCGGCAAGAGCATCTTCATGTACGTAACCCAAGCTGTTGACCTTATCAAGAACACTGAAATAATTCGTTAAAATGTCGCTGACGCCTCTGTCTATATAAGAAGCAAGGCTTCTTTCAGCATCCTGGCTTATGCCGTTAACCTTGTCGCTATGGGCATTTAAAAAGCTCATGAAATGCGCACCTGATTGGTCCAGTTTTTCTCTAACCTTTGTTGAATCCTCTCCGAGAAGCTTAGCGCCTTTCTCATCCAGATTATAGTATAATCCAAGGATGATACATATCTCATACATATCAATGCTTTCTCTCAACTTTGCATTCGAAAGAAGCTCGTTAATGGCTGGAAGAATATTGCTGTTGTCGTAATCTGATTTTGCTCTGTAAATCAAAAAATCCTTAATCGATTCAGCTTCCAATTGGAATTCGTGTAAATCTGACGGAAACACAGCTGTTTGAAAATTCAAACTCTGAAACTGCTTTCTGTATTTAACGAGAGCTGAATTTCTGATCTTAGGGTCCAGATACCTGTGCATCTTTTGACTGCTTAAAAAAGATTTTACTCTTTTATTAGTCACCTTGTCAATGGTATTAGTAATCCAGATATCGCTGCTTAAAGCAAAGCCTACTTGGATGCTTTGACCAACTCTTTGTTTTATCTGTTCAAAATTGGATGAGTTAATTATGAATTCAAGTACTTCAGCAAAGTGTTCCTGGGGTCTGTAATACTTTACATTTTCATTTACGCGGCCTCTAAGTACAGAATAACCTAAAACCTTTGGCAAGTAGAGTCCTTCAAACTGTTCATCCAACAGGTATTTCTCGAGTGAAAGAAGCTGCAGAGGATTATCTGCGGCTACCTGTTCATATATTTCATGGATTGAGTTCTCAAATTTAGAGACCAGTTCTTTGTATTCTTCAGTGCCTTCTTCGTCAAGGTAATTCTTTAATTCCTCAGAAAGCTGAATGCTGGATTTTACATTATCCAGTGCGGTTTTATATTTTTTATCTAACTCTATCATGATATAACAGCTTGATTATTATAAATCGAAACCTAGTAAAACATCAAGCTTTACTAGGTTCCTAAAATTTCTGTTCTGACTAAATATCTGTATAAATATAGCGATAATTGAGTTTCTCAATCATCTATATATACTACTCTTCTTCCTTTGTCTCCTCTTCCTCTGCAGGTTCTTCTGCGGCAGGAGTTGTTTCTTCAGAAGCTGGTGCTTCTTCCTCTTGGGCTTCAGCAGCAGGCTCCTCACTTACTTCTTCCTTTGTCTTCTCTTCCGCTGCAGGTTCCTCTGCTGGCGTTTCCTCAACAGCAACATCCTCTGCTGCTGGTGCTTCTTCCTCTTGGGCTTCAGCAGCAGGCTCCTCACTTACTTCTTCCTTTGTCTCCTCTTCCGCTGCAGGTTCCTCTGCTGGCGTTTCCTCTACAGCAACATCCTCTGCTGCTGGCGCTTCTTCACCTGCTGCCTCTGCTTGTGGTGCAGCTTCCTGATCTGCTTCAGCGGCGGGTGCCTCTTCTTCACCTGACTCACGGAATGCTTCACCGGCTTCCTTGTCAGCTCCCTTTTGAACAGGCTTAATCTCGCCAGAAACCATCTTCCAGAATTCTTCTTTCTGACGTATTGTTTCTTCTTTTCTGCCTGCTACTTTTGCTTCTTTGTCAGCAATCCAGGCCTCTAGCATTTCATTGGCTTTTTCCTCTGAGAATGCACCTTTAGCAACCCCTCTCATAAGGTGTCTTTTGTAGTAAACGCCCTTGAATTTGAGGATAGCACGCGCAGTATCAGTGGGCTGTGCTCCTTTCATAAGCCAATCATAGGCTTTGTCTCTGTCTAATTCAATGGATGCTGGAACGGTCATCGGGTTGTATGACCCAATCTGTTCGATGTACTTACCATCTCTGGGAGCTCTTGCATCGGCTACAACCACATGGTAATAAGGCCTTTTCTTACGGCCACGACGTGCTAATCTAATTTTTACTGGCATTGGTTAAAATTTCTATGGTTAATCCATCCCTGATTACCTCGCTCACCGAGCTTCAGGATTTAACGCCGCAAATATATGATATTATTATTTAAAAGAACAATAGCTCTGCTCAAGAAAAGGAAGTAAAACATCACATGCTCACTATATTTAATATAACTTAGTAAATTTTAAACCTGTGAACGATAGACTTTGGGGACAGTGACCAAAAATACAGCACCGAAAGCCAAGCTTACGCCCTTGATGAAGCAATACTTCGAGGTTAAACGTAAGCATCCCGATGCGATTCTTTTGTTTCGCGTTGGCGACTTTTATGAAACCTTCGGAGAAGATGCGGTCAAGGCTTCTCAAATTCTTGGGATTGTATTGACAAGCAGAAATAATGGCGGCTCAGATATAGAATTGGCCGGATTCCCGCACCATTCTGTTGAATTGTATCTCCCGAAGTTAGTCAAGGCAGGCTACCGGGTGGCCGTTTGTGAGCAGTTGGAAAAACCCTCAAAGGAAAAAAAGATTGTCAAGCGTGATGTCACTGAGGTTGTCACCCCCGGAGTGACGACGAATGACAGTTTGCTAGACGCATCTCTTAACAATTTCTTGTGCTCTGTTATATTAAAAGGATCTATGGCAGGACTCGCATTCCTTGATATCTCTACCGGGGAGTTTTTTGTGCACGAAGGCTCTATGATTTCCTGTCAAAAGCTGGTTCAAAGTTTCAATCCCAATGAACTCCTTTATTCCAAAGCTCAAAAATCCGAGATTAACCGTGCGTTTGGACTGGCGATTTATAGACAGGGTCTTGATGAATGGTTTTTTGAATACGATTATAACAGGGAGCTCCTGTTAAAGCACTTCAAAATGCACTCTCTCAAAGGATTTGGTATAGAATCCAACCAACTGGGACAAATAGCTGCGGGAACAATTATGCAGTACCTGTCCAGCATAGAACAAAAGCAAATATCACATATCCATAAGATTGTCAGACTTGAGTCCGACCGCTATATGTGGCTGGACAAGTTTACAGTCCGTAATCTAGAACTCCTCAGAAGCAATCATGAATCCGGTAAGTCGCTTTTAGATGTTTTGGATCAAACGGTCAGTCCAATGGGCGCCAGGTTGTTGAGTCGATGGGTTGTGTTACCGCTGAAGACTATTGAGGAAATTAGGACTCGTCAGGATTGCGTTGCTGAACTAATTGATAATACTGTATTCAGGGATGATTTGGGACAAATTTTGAAATCAGTCGGCGATCTTGAACGTCTTGCCTCTAAAATACCGCCCAGAAAGATCAATCCCAGGGAGCTTTTGCATATAAGCATTTCTTTGGAAAAAGTAGCCCAGTTGAAAGCGCTGATACAAGATCATGAGCAATCACAACTTAACGAGATAGTTGACAGACTTGACGATTGTGCAGCATTAAAGGAACGGATTGACAATACTGTTTCTCCTGATGCTCCAATGGGTCTTAATAAACCAGGCATTATTAAAGATGGGTGGAACGAAGAGTTGGATGACTGGAGGTCTGTGTCCAGAAATTCAAAAGAGATATTGTTGGATCTACAGAAAAAGGAAGCAGAACGTACGGGGATATCCGGCCTGAAAGTAGGCTTCAATAATGTATTTGGCTATTACTTTGAAGTAACCAATAAATACAAAAACCAGGACCTTATTCCTGATGACTGGGTGCGTAAGCAAACCCTAAAGGCATCCGAGCGATACATTAACGATGAGTTAAAGACCATAGAGACCAAAATACTTCAAGCTGAAGAGCGCATTATAGAGATGGAAGAAGTGCTTTACAAGGAACTTACGGACTTTGCAGACAGTTATATAGCCAGTCTTTTATCCAATGCTCAAATTCTTGGAGAGATAGACTGTTATAACTCTTTTGCCATTTCTGCGATCCAGTATGATTATGTGAAACCGGAAATAAATGATTCTTACAGTATAAGTATCAAAGATGGCCGTCATCCTGTCATTGAGAGGCAATTGCCGGCTGAGCATCCTTACGTTCCCAACGATCTCGAACTAGATCTCGATAATCAGCAGATAATTTTGATTACCGGACCTAATATGTCTGGTAAGTCTGCCGTGCTTAGACAAACAGCACTTATATGTCTTATGGCACATATAGGTTCCTATGTACCGGCTAAAGCCGTTCGATTAGGTATCGTTGATAAAATATTTACACGTGTAGGTGCTTCAGACAATATATCAAGCGGTGAATCAACTTTTATGGTTGAAATGAACGAGACGGCAAGTATCCTGAATAATTTGTCAAAGCGAAGTCTGATTATTCTTGATGAGATAGGAAGAGGTACCAGTACCTATGATGGCATATCCATCGCCTGGGCTATTGCTGAGTTTTTACATAGTGGTCCATCGGAGCATCCTAAAACACTTTTTGCAACGCACTATCATGAATTAAGCGAGTTGGAAGACAATTTCGAACGTATCAAAAACTTCAATGTGTCTACCAAGGAAATTGCCGAGAAAGTGATCTTTCTTCGAAAGCTTGTGCCTGGAACTTGCGCAAGCAGTTTTGGAATCCATGTGGCACAAATGGCAGGAATGCCTAATGAGATTGTTGTGAAAGCAAAAATGCTACTGGAGCAATTGGAAAGCAAAAGCATTAATGACAAAGGGCGCATACGAGAAGATATTAATTCGGTTCAGGCATCCAGTGCCCTGCAAATGCAGTTGTTCGACGACAGCAATAAATTATGGCTTCAGATTAAAGGTGAAATTGAAAAACTTGACTTGAGTGCGATAACGCCTATTGAATGCATGCTTAAGCTGAAAGAAATACAGGAAAAGCTGAATGAAGAACAATAGTAATAAAAAGAGCCGGTCAATAGTATATTGCCGGCTCATCTTTGTATTATGTTATTCTTTTTATTGTTAGTGTTTTACGAGCTTAAAGCTTGCCTGCTTCTGATCAGCTGTTAATACCAGGAAATATAACCCCGTTTCATATCGATCCAGCATCCAGACATCGCCCCACTCCGTTGCTTCATTTCGTACTTTATTCAATAGACGGCCATTGATATCATACAACTCCAATGTAAATCTTGTCTTTGAGTTAAATTCCAGCTTGAGTGCAAGTTGTGACTCAATAGGATTAGGCCCATATCTGAAAAAGTTCAAGCCTGTTATTTCGTCCAACGAAGTTGTGCCAAGCACTTCGAATTCTTTGATAATAGTGCATTGTTTCGAATCAGTAACTGTCACTGTATATAAACCCTGGGTAATATTTTCAAGATTCTGGGAATTGCTTCCATTGTTCCAGTTATAGCTGTAATCTCCGTTTCCACCTGAAACATTAATGATTATGGCTCCTTCACTTTCGCCAGAGCGACTTGGCGTAATGCTGGATTCAATCTCCAGGGCTTCCGGTTCGTTAATTGTAATTTCTTCGATAATTTCTTGCCCTACAAGGTCCGTCAGCTGAAGCTGATACGTCCCTGCTGCCAACATATTGATTTCAGGATCGCCGGAAATACTGTTACCATTCAATTCCCAGTTAAATGTATAATCCGGGACACCGCCGAATACATTGACTTTTATACGTCCGTCTTCTCCCCCATTACAGCTTACATTACTGGTAATTATGCTGATTTGCATCTGAGAATAAGCATGTACTTCCTGTGTGCTTCTTGATTCACCACAACTGTTAGTACTGGTAAGCACAACATCATAAATTCCCGGACTCATGTATTCATGGATTGGATTCTCTTCTGATGAACGAGTGCCATCGCCAAATTCCCATAGATATAAGTCTACATTATCGGATGATTTGTTTTCAAACTGAACGAGTAAGCCCTGTGGTTCAAAATCAAAGTCAGCTATTGGTAAGTCGTCATCGGATGAGGTCAGTTCTATGCTTTCCTCTGTGCTGCATTCATTTTCACTGATCAGTTTTACCGTGTAAACGCCCGGGGTATTTACTTCAATTTGAGTTTGATTCTGTGCTATCAATTCACCATCAGGATCATACCATTCAATATCATAAGTACTTTGTTGTGATTCCATACTTATTACTACTGCTGCATTATCACATCCCAGTTCGCCATCGGCCATTAACGATTCGATTGAGGGCGTGGCATATTCAGTAATATTGATAATGCTGCTGGCTTGACAATCGTTCATAGGGTTTGTTACAATAAGTTGCAATTCCCCTGAAGTATTAACATTTACGCAAGAGGCGTCAACAGCTAATGAGACGCCATTCAATAACCAGTCAGAACTTAGGTTTGTATCGGTTTGACATAATTCAGCTATATCGCCAGCACAGAATCCAGCATCACCTATAATAATAGCATCCGGTGCCTGGATGATTTCTGTTTGGGTCTCAACACTGGCTATACAAGATCCCTGTTCAGATTGAACAGTAGCTGTATAACTTGAAGCATCATTGACAGTAATACACTCTTGAGAAGAAATCAGATCACCTTCACGATACCAGCTGATATTTTCAGAGTCAGTCTGGATACATAACTGGGTTTGACTTCCTTCGCAAAAACTTGATTCTCCCAATACCTGCAACTCAGGAACTTCGAATTGTTCCAGCACAAAGGATTCTGATGAGCTGCAATCAGTTAATTGATCTACAACAGTGACAATTAAATCGCCAGCCTCGGAAAATATGATGCATGACTGGTTTCCAATAGTGGAAATAGGTTCACCATTAAATTCATAGTCAACCCTGAAATTGCTATCGAAGTCAAAGCAAATTTCAGTAGTACTTTCTTCACAAAATTCCAGCTCTCCCTCATATGTAATCTCTGGCAACTCAGGCTCTTGAATCATGAGTTCTCCTGTTTCTACACAGCCACTTGCTATATGGGTAACTTCCAGCTGATACAAACCAAAAGCACTTACTTCAATTTCTGCCGCATGAGGGTCAGATGATATTTCACCTCCCAAGGTAGACCAACTGTATGTCACTAAGCTGTCTGCAACATTTACAAAACCACCCAATATGGCTATGTGATCCGAGCAATGCCATGACTGAATAACATCTGCTTCCAATTCAGGACTGCTGTAATCGGACATAACAAACACCGAATCCACACTAGTACATCCAGATGAAAGGTTTATCACATTGAGTGTATACATACCTTCAGTCATTACATACAATTGACTATCCTGTCCGATCAGGATACTGTCTGGTGAATACCATTCATAAGAGATCATAGGTCCTGAGGATGAACTGTCTATTGAAATTGATATACTGTCATTGACACAATTCAGCAAACCGCTAAAACCCGCATAGGCAAGTGGTGCATCAACGGATTCGATAGTAAAGCTTTCGGTTTCCAATTCACAGCCGTTAAAATCCATGATGGTAACGGTATAATCTCCTGCAGGTAATTCAACATAATCATCTCTTGTATCGAAATCTTCAAAGAAGAATGTCACTGGCCAGGTACCCCCATCCACAAAAAACTCCACTGCACCTAATTCAGCTGATCCACATGGGGCATTCTCTATTTCCAATTCATATTCCAAAGTCTCGGGTTCCTCAATCTCAAATTCCATTTCAAATTCACAACCAGAGTCAAGGTCTATCACAAGCAATTCGTATGTTCCACCAGGAGCATCCTCAAGGTCTTCATCGTTAGAACCATTTGACCAGTAGAATTCAAAATCATCGGATCCACCTTCCATGTGGATGTCTATAATACCCGTTTCTTCACCAAAGCATTCAATGTGTTCTATTTCATCAAGGACAATATTTGCACCATTGTTGTATTTAATTTCTATAGGACCTTTCACAACTTCATAGTCATGACCATCGGTCATAGTGACGGTATATTCTCCAGGTGCTATGTCATACAAGTCTTCAGTCGTTGCACCATTTGACCACTGGTAGTCAATGCCATCATGACCACCAACAGGATGCAGGTCTATGAAGGATTCCGTACAATCTTCTTCATTGGTAGTCCAGCTTGTATTATGCATTTGAAAAGATTCCGCTACCCAACTTTCCCAAACAGAAAAGCTGGCTTGACCAATTTCAATAATTTCTCCAATTGGTGATACGCCATATAAGGTGGGGTAATAATTAATTTGAAAATCTGTGTTAACTGTTGCCGCCTCTGATGCTTCTGGGTTTAGAATAGGATATGTAACACCTGCAGTCCAGTCTCCTATTGAACCACCAGAACACCCGGAAGGTCCATAAATGCATGGAGGCGTTGTGCCGGGGTCAGCTTCAATCATAAACACCATGACCTTGTCTTCCCCTCCAGGTCCATACTCATCATAAATATCTTCCAATATGCCTGTTTGATGATAGTTCCAGCATGGACCGCACCAGGTAGCTGAGAAGTCCAGAACTGCAGAATACCCTTCATCTAGGTAGTCATAAAGTTCATGATAATCGTCATTAAGATCTGGAAGTGAAAAATCAGGAGCAGTTGACCAGTCCGGAAGTTGTGCAAATAGAAAATTAGCCCCTAAAAGAAGGGTTAATAATAGGTAAAGTTTTTTCATGTCTCAGAATTATAACAATTCAAATGGTAAATTTCACTAACAAAATAGTAAGAAATATTAATTCATCCCAGGCATATTGGGAAAATTACCCATTAGTTGCTGCATTCCCTTTCCTTTTGACATCATATGCATCATCTTACGCATCTGATTGAATTGCTTGATAAACATATTTATCTCATGGATATTTCGGCCACATCCTTTCGCAATTCGTCTTTTTCTACTCATATTCAATAGATCTGGATTGGTTCGCTCTTCCGGTGTCATGGAATGAATGATGGATTCGACTTTCGCAAAGGCATTGTCATCTATGTCCAGGTTTTTGAGCTTGCTCATACCGGGAATCATTCCTATCAGTGACCTTAGGTCTCCCATCTTTCGTATCTGCGCCATCTGTCCCAGGAAGTCATTGAAGTCAAATTTGTTCTTCTTGATTTTCTTCTCAAGCCGCTGTGCTTCCTTTTCATCAAATTGATCCTGTGCTTTCTCAACGAAGGAGACTATATCTCCCATACCCAAAATTCGCTGGGCCATCCTGTCTGGATGAAACACATCCAGGGCATCCATCTTCTCACCTGTGGAGACAAATTTTATTGGCTTGCCGACTGTATATTTGATCGATAAAGCAGCTCCACCTCGCGTATCGCCATCAAGTTTTGTTAAAACAACGCCATTATAATCAATGCGCTCATTGAAAACTGCTGCAGTATTGACTGCATCCTGACCTGTCATTGAATCGACAACAAAAAGAGTTTCTGAAGGTGTTATCTTATCTTTGATGGCTGCAATCTCGTCCATCATTTCCTCATCTACAGAAAGGCGTCCTGCAGTATCAATTATGACGGCTCCAAAGTTGTTTTGCTTGGCATAAACCAACGCGTTTCCTGCAATGGATATAGGATTCTTATTTTCTGTCTCTTTATAAATTTCAACATCAACCTGCTTTGCCAGAACGGTCAGCTGATCGATTGCTGCTGGCCTGTACACGTCACAGGCCGCTACAAGTACCTTCAATCGCTTTTTTTCCTTGAGGTGCTTAGCCAGTTTGCCTGTAAATGTAGTCTTTCCGGAACCTTGCAGACCTGCTATAAGAATCACGGCCGGACTTCCCGAGAGGTTGATTCCAACGGACTGACCACCCATCAGCTCAACCATTTCATCCATAACGATCTTGACCATAAGCTCTCCAGGCTTAACCGCTTTGAGCACATTTCGTGTGCCCATAGCCTGTTCTTTAACCCTATCGGTGAACTCCTTGGCTATTTTATAGTTGACATCGGCGGCTACGAGAGCTCGACGGATTTCTTTAATTGACTGTGCAATATTAATTTCTGTGAGTTTTCCCTCACCAGTTAAATTCTTAAAGGCCGAGTCCAGCTTATCACTTAAAGTATCAAACATTTCAAGTTTTATTTCAGGATTACAAATTTATAAAATGTATAGCTCTTTTATTTTATATTAATAAGATAGACTTCGCTTTAATATTGGAACTTCATTTTTTCGTGTAATCCGCATATGTATATTTGCAGTGACCCTTTTATAGTGTGCAAACAATGCTAAGCTCTCATACATGCTTGTTAATCGGTATTCTGACCCTTGGAATACACTTCAGTGGGCCCGCTGTCTGTTTTCCGGTTAAGAAAGACTGGTCCTCCGCTGATATCATCGATTCCTATAATTCAATGACTGTATATGATAATGGCAGAATGTCAAATTTTTTCGGAAGAAACCTCAGCAGAGAAGGTTACAATCTAGGCCTTAAGTATCAGTGTGTTGAATTAGTTAAAAGGTATTATTACCAGATAAAGAATCATCGCATGCCTGATTCTTATGGGCATGCCTATATGCTTTTCGATAGCTCATTGTCCAATGGTCACCACAATGAGGATAGAAATCTTGCGCAATATATGAATGGCTCTGTCTCAAAACCCCCGATTGGAGACATCCTTGTTTTTGGCAAGAATGATAAAAACAGATTTGGTCATCTTACTCTTGTCAGGGAACTAAGCCAAAACGAAATTGAACGCATTCAACACAACGTAGGTAAAATAAGCAGTGTTAATTTTTCTTTCGTTAAGAACAAAGGCGGTTATTATATTTCGAATGAATCCATTTTAGGCTGGTTGAGAAAATTGGAGAAATGAAAGTCGAAATTTATCATATCGGAAAAAAACAGAAGAACCTGTATTCTGATGCAGAATCAGAGTTTGAGAAAAGACTCAAACATTATTGTCAATTTGATAACATACAAATACCTCCTGTCAAGAATGCATCCTCATTACCAGTTTCAGAGCTTTTGAAAGCCGAAGCTTTACTTTTCGAGTCCAAGATTAAAGGTAAAGGCCTTGTGGTTCTGCTCGATGAAAATGGCAAGCAGTATGATTCCATTACCTTAAGCAAGAAAATCGGACAATTTCAAATGAATACATCAAAGCTGGTTTTTGTGATTGGCGGGGCCTATGGATTTGATCCCGAATTCAAAAAGCAAGCTGATATGCGATTGTCTCTTTCGCCAATGACTTTACCGCATCACCTGGCACGTCTGGTCTTTATTGAGCAATTGTATCGTGCCTTTACAATCTTAAATAACGAGTCATACCATAATGAATAATATCAGCAGAACTGTGTTCAACAATAAAACTAGAATCATATGTCAATTACACTGACCATTCTTATACTAACGGTACTTATTTCCCTGCAAGGTTTCAAGAATATGAATGTTATAGAAAGACTGAAACACCACCCTTGGTCTGAACACAACAAAAAAGAATACTATAGACTTTTAGCCAGCGGTTTTGTGCACGCAAATACCACTCATTTATTTATAAATGCTTTTGTTCTGTATATGTTTGGTATGCATATTGAAAGTGTTTTCAAGGCATTATACGGTTCAGGCATGGGGCCGGTTTACTTTATATTTATGTATTGCTCTGCTATTGTTGTTGCTGACATGCCCACCCACTTCAGATATAAGAATTCCTTTTCCTATTCTGCCGTCGGAGCATCGGGAGCTACCTCAGCCTTAGTGCTTATTTATTGCTTGCTCGATCCATGGAGCTGGTTCCTTTATCCTCCGGTACCTGCCATTATCTTTGCTGCTGGATTTATCTACTATTCCCATTGGGCTGATAAAAGGCAGTATGGTGATGGCATAGGACATAGTGCACACCTCTTTGGTGCTTTATATGGCATCCTTTTCATTCTTCTTACAAAGCCTGTAATGATTATGAACTTCGTGTCAAAAATTATGGAGGGGCCACAATGGCCTCCCCCATTCTTTTAATTACTCTCCAGATAAAAACGGATACTTGTAATCCGTTGGAGGAGTGAAATTCTCCTTTATAGTTCGAGGTGAAATCCACCTGTAGAGATTTAAAACCGATCCAGCCTTATCGTTAGTACCGGATGCTCTTGCACCCCCAAAAGGCTGTTGGCCCACAACAGCACCAGTGGGTTTGTCGTTGATATAGTAGTTGCCAGCCGAATACCTCAGTTTGTCAGATGTTTTCCTGATTACTGTTCTTTCTCTAGCAAACAACGAACCTGTCAAAGAATAAGGTGATGTTTGGTCTACCAGCTCAGTAATTTGGTCAAACTGGTCATCTTCGTATATATAGACTGTCAGAACAGGTCCAAATATCTCCTCGCACATGGTGCGGTACTTAGGATCTTTCGCAATGACGACAGTAGGTTCAATGAAATAACCTTTTGATTTGTCATACTTCCCGCCATACCAAATTTCTGCATCATCAGAGGCACGAACACTGTCAATATAGCTGCTTATTTTATCAAAGGCTTTCTCATCGATAACCGCATTCACAAAGTTTGAAAAGTCCTCCACAGGCCCCATTTTGATCTCCTCAAGGTGAGACTTCATGGCTGCACTGACATCCGGCCATAATGATTTGGGAATATATGCTCTTGAAGCTGCGGAACATTTTTGACCTTGAAACTCAAAGGCACCACGTGTCAATGCAACAGCTACTTGCTTTGCATCTGCTGAAGGATGAGCCAGGACAAAATCTTTCCCGCCTGTCTCTCCTACGATGCGCGGGAAACTTTTATATATATCTAGGTTATTCCCTATGGTTTTCCATATATGCTTGAATACGCCCGTACTTCCTGTAAAGTGCAAGCCTGCGAATTCAGGATGTGAAAAAACAAGATCACCTATTATTGGACCGTCAACATATACCAGGTTGATAACACCAGGAGGCAGACCTGCTTCTTCAAAAATCTTCATAATGAAATTGGCTGAATAAATTTGTGATTCAGCTGGCTTCCATACCACAGTGTTGCCCATCAAAGCTGGCGTGCCAGGAAGGTTGCCCGCTATCGCCGTAAAATTGAATGGTGTCAAGGCAAATACAAAGCCTTCTAGAGGTCTGTACTCCGTTCTGTTCCAAATGGCTTTAGAGCTCTTCGGTTGTTGGGCATATATTTCTGTAAGGTATTGAACATTGAATCTCAGGAAGTCTGCAAATTCGCACACAGAATCAATTTCTGATTGATATGCATTCTTGGATTGGCATAGCATGGTAGCAGCATTGAATTCAGCCCTGTGTGGGCCACTTATCAAATCAGCTGCTTTAAGAAAAATAGCGGCCCTGTCTTCCCAGGCCATGGTCTCCCAGTCCTTTTTAGCTGCTAGGGCAGCATCAATAGCTTTTTTTACATGTGATGCATCGCCTTTAGAATATTGACCCAGTTTATGAGCCAAGTCATGCGGTGGTGACAGGCTTATTTTGTTATCTGTGTATACCTTTTCAAATCCTATATACATGGGTATATCCATTTCACGGGATCTTAATGTGTGTATTGCTTCCTTCAGAGCTTTACGCTCATTTGATCCAGGGGCATAAGAATATACCGGCTCATTGCTTGCTGTGGGCACTTTATAAATTGCGTTTGACATAGAAAATTTGATTAGAGTTTTATGTATAATATTTTGATTCGATATCAGTGTAAATAGTCTTAGGTACAAAAGCGCTAACATCACCCCTGCCCTTTATAATTTCTCGGACAATAGTACTGCTGATGTGGCTGTATTCCGGTTTTGAAATAAAGAATACTGTTTCCAGGCCATCTCCTATGATGCTGTTCAACTGGGATATTGTTTTTTCATAGTCGAAGTCGGAAGCATTTCTCAAGCCCCTTATCAAATACTTTGCTCCTATCTCTTTAGCATAGTTAACCGTTAATCCCTCATAGAGACCAATTTCAAGCTTATTATCATCCTTGCACACAGACCTTAGCCATTCCAGGCGTTGGTCTATTTCAAAAAGGGTTTTCTTCTGCGTATTCTGGCCTATAGCTATATATAACTTATCGAAGACGGGAAGAGCTCTCTGTATTATATCTAAATGACCCAGTGTAATGGGGTCGAATGAGCCTGGAAACATAGCCACTTTCATCTATCTTGGTTTAAATTTGTTTGCACACGAAGATAATCAATTCTTGGACCTAAAATTTCAAGATATCGGCCTGCTGATTGCTTCTGATAGCCTAACGTAGCTATGTTTCTTTTGTTCTCTGTGATCTTAGCGATTCTATCTCCCTAGACCCGCATTTTTTTGCATATGATCTGATTCTTCGAATCAATAGTCTCTGATCTATGTTTTGGTTTCTTGAACTTATTATTTGGAGTGTGCGTTCGGTTTCGAGTAATATCATTTGTCATATATTTGCGCAAAATTTAAAGAATATGAATTTTGATCTGATTGTATTGGGAAGTGGCCCAGGTGGTTATGTTGCTGCGATTAGGGCATCACAACTAGGTATGAAAGTAGCCGTTGTTGAAAGAGAAAATTTAGGCGGCATATGCCTGAATTGGGGTTGTATTCCAACAAAAGCATTGCTTAAGTCTGCGCAGGTTTTCAACTACATCAGCCATGCAGAGGATTATGGTATCAGTATTTCAAAAGCGACTCCAGATTTTGGAAAAATGATTCAAAGAAGTCGTTCAGTTGCAGAAGGCATGAGCAAAGGGGTTAACTTTCTTATGAAAAAGAATAAGATAACTGTTATTGAAGGAGAAGGTAAACTGGCGCGAGGAAAGAAACTTGTTGTAAGGGATAAAGACGGTGGTAAGAAAGAATATTCAGCAGATCATATTATCATAGCCACGGGAGCCCGGTCAAAAGCCCTTCCAAACATACCCATTGATGGCGAAAAGATAATCGGCTACAGAAAAGCCATGACTATGGAGAAAATGCCTAAGCGCATGGTTGTTATAGGTGCCGGTGCTATAGGCGTTGAATTTGCATATTTCTACAATTCAGTTGGATGCAAAGTGACCGTTGTTGAATTCATGGAAAACGGCTTACTTCCTAGAGAAGATAAAGATGTTTCCAAAGAGCTTGGAAAGGTATTTAAGAAGAATGGTGTCAAAGTAATGGGGAACACAGCCGTTGAATCTGTTGATACCAAAGCAAAAACGATCAAGGTCAATGTCAAGGATCGAAAGACCGGTAAGGAAGATACTATAGAGTGTGATGTAGTACTCAGTGCTACGGGAGTAACACCGAATACAGAAAACATTGGCTTGGAAGCCCTAGGCATCCAAACGGACAAGCTGGGCCGCATAAAAGTTGATGATTATTACCAAACTAATGTGCCTGGTATTTATGCCATTGGTGATGTTTTGGACACCCCAGCTCTGGCGCACGTTGCTAGTGCAGAAGGTATTACCTGCGTAGAGAAGATCAGCGGGATGCATGTACATCCAATCAACTACAACATCATCCCATCGTGTACGTATTGCAGCCCTGAAGTTGCTTCAGTAGGAATGACTGAGGAAATGGCTAAGGAGGCGGGATTTGAACTTAAAGTAGGTAAATTCCCATTCTCAGCCTCTGGGAAGGCCAAAGCTGCTGGAGCATCAGAAGGCTTCGTTAAAGTCATCTACGACGCTAAATACGGCGAGTTGCTTGGAGCACATATGATTGGCTGTAATGTAACTGAAATGATTGCTGAAATAGTCGCAGCAATGAACCTGGAGACAACAGGTCATGCAATTATAAAAGCCATCCATCCTCACCCTACAATGAGTGAAGCTGTAATGGAAGCTTCTGCAGCAGCTTTTGGTGAGGTAATCCATCTGTAGACGCTCATTCAGGAAATAAGAATCCGTGTAATAAAGAAGCCCGACTGTATAGCCGGGCTTCTTCTTTCAGTCAATGGATGTTTAAAATATATAAAAGCTTTTGAGATTGTAGCCTCCAAATATCCCCAATCCATTTTCAATATTTGAGTAGATGATAACGGGATCGGAAATACTGGTATTCTTTATTACATTGTTTCTGTATAACTCATAGGATTTCAGGTATTCATATAGGTCAGAGGAAACAGCCATAACTTTAAGCTCAAATAATGGTGTTTTCTTAAGGTTGTTGTTAGCTTCTTCTCCTTCATCAGTATGATTCGTTAATATCTTACCATCTAAAATGAGCCTGTTGGCAATTTTCCCTGCACGTACATCTGATTCTGAAAGGAAAGAAAGGCTGTTGTAGTCCTTCTTCTGATATCTGTTATCGGAATCATCTTCAGTCAGAAAGCTGAAGATATTATTCGGACTTAATAACGCATTCGTTGCACTATCAGGGTTGCCATCATTGGGAACATCCTCACTATCATCCTGAGCGTCTACTGAAGCTTCTTCTTCGATAATAGTTGATACAGGAGATGAACTGCTTGCATTGGCCAAGAATCGGTTGAGGTCTACTTCAAGCAGTTCCCAGACATAGTAATTTTCTTCATTGGGATTATCCGTGATCTCTATGTCTATTTCGATGTTTTCTTTCCCATCATTATCCCTGATAAAATTGGAAACCACATCAACTTCAAGAACACTTGGAACATATGTCCTGGCATGTATCTCATCATATCCAGGGATATTAATGGAAAGTGCATATTCATGCCCTTCTACCGGATTGAGCTCCCTGGCGTACAAGCCCGTTTGCTTTTTATCAAGATAAAATGATTGACCATTGGTAAGATTCAGCACCCGCACATCAGCTTCATCGATAATACTGAAATCCTCTTGATCAAATATAGACTTGGTATAACTTAGTTGAACATTCCAGCTTGAATCAGTAGATATAATCGAGTTAAGAACAACTTCTTTTTCAAAATTGTCCACATCAAAATTTCTACGATCTTCACATGACCATAAGATTAGGGCAAAGCATATCAGGTTGAAACTAAGTCTCATCAGGATAGAAAGTTAGCCATTATTTTGAATGATTACAAATAATTAGTGTGCCCTTACCAGCTATAGCTCAAATTAAATTGTGGCAATATGGGATATATTGAAATTTTTACAAGTTCTGCTGCTGCTTGCTCAGTGTCCTGGGAGAGATATTCATAAAAGGCATTTAACCTGTTATATATATTATAGATGCCTATATCTATTTTAAGTTCTCCTTGTTCCAGGCTTTTATACACTCGATAATGAATATCAAGATGATGGAAGTCGGGCAACCTGAAGTTGTTTCTTGAAGAAGGCACCAGTACAGATCTACCATCTGGTGTCAATTGCTCCGTATCAAGAAGGCTATAGGTTGTTCCAGTGGTGTATTGCCAGTTAAACAGAAGTGATTTATTCTCAGATATATTATAAAGCAATTGTGCAGAGAACAAGTGCGGAGTATCGAATTTAGAAGGAAAGTAAACACCGGCATCTATGTTCTCAAATTGTCTCTCTGAGCGACCAATGGTATAATTTGTTTTTGCGTCAAATTTTCCAATACTGAATGCTGTCCACAGATCAAAGCCATAAGCACGGCCCGTGCCAGTGCTGACCCTGTTTTCCCAGTTCGTGTTATCAACTTCGACCTGGTACAATTCATTGTCAATAATAATAGAGTAAATGATATCTGTTGAGTTAGAATATTCTATCAGATTGCCAAAGCGTCTGAACCAAAGAGCTCCTCCAAAGCTGAGCGTATGGGATGGTCGGGATAGCTGCAATGAAATATTATGAGAAAGCTCCGGGGGCACCCGTGGGGTACTGGGTACCCATAATTCAGATGGGAGTCCGGGTCCTGGATTGGAGAGTAGATGAATGAATTGACTCGCCCGGGTATAGTTTATAGACCATTGGATGCCTGAATTCCTGTAAGCTAATTTAATTCTCGGCTCCAGATAATTATAGTGTTTCTCATTGATAAAATAATTGCTCCATCGTGCTCCCGCTGTGAGTTCTAAATTCGAATTCAGATCAATCCGGTTTTCGGCATATACATTAAAAAACTGTGCTGAATAGAGGGTGTCGACAAGCAATATTTCTTCATCCTCATCGGCAAATATTTCTCGCTCTGTAATTGAAGGTCTATTAGCATGATTGGTAAACTCAGCCCCCAGCCTGAATCGCCCCTTAACATTTGTATAGATATCCAATTCCAGTTTCAGGCTTTTGTCACGCAGTTCGGAAACAGACAATATATCGAACTCCCGATCCTCAAGGGTATTCATAGCCTCATAAATAACTTCGTAAGATCCCCGTGATGTATAATCATAACTGGAAGTGCCGGCATTAATTTTAAGATTAATATTATCTGATATGAGTTGATGCCAGGACAGCGAGGCAAACTTGTTTCCCCATTCTATTTTATTAAGATCTCTAAAGCCTGTATTCAAATCATCTTTCTTATCTCTGAGTATTCTTACAAGATCTTCTCCCAGGTAGGTACTGAAGCTTATTCGACTGGTACCTGATAGCCAATGTGTGATTTTTGCATACAGGTCTCTATAATTAAGGTTCAAATCTGTGACGTCGGTATAATTTCGAACTACCGGTCGTGCAAATTCAGTAAACCAACTTAGGCGACCATTTATATTGATACTTGTGTTCCTGGATATCGGGCCATCCAGATGTGCTGTCATACCTTCTAATCCTGCAGCTATACTCCTGGAAAATTCTTTCCTGTTTCCATCCTTAAGCCTGACATCGAGGACACTGGATACGCGCCCTCCATACCGCGCGGGGAATTCCGACTTAAAAAGCTCAATACTTTTAATCGCATCGGGTAAAAAAATTGAACTAAGACCACCCAGATGGCTGGCTTCATAGATCGGCATATCGTCTACCAGGATAAGATTTTGATGTGGCGTTCCTCCTCGTGAAATATAGCCGTTCTGGCCTTCAGAACCTGGTGATACGCCTGATTTAAATTTCACCGCTTGTATAAGATCATTATTGCCTGCAGTGCCGAAATGACTTTTTAAGGCCTGGACAGATATGGCATTTGTAGTTGAAAACTCAAATTCTTCACCAGGTCTGATAATAACTTCGATATCCTGTCTGGGAATCAACTGTATGACAAGCTCATCTTTTTCCAGCTTGCCCAAATCAATCATTTGTGGGTCATACCCTATAGCATAAATACTTAGTTCTGCAGAATTGAATTGTGAGGGTCTGACAATATTGAAATAACCATTTTCTCCTGATGAGCCTAAATAGGTATCATTGGTCACAATTGTTGCACCCATGATGCTCTCTCCGGATAATGCATCCAGGATCAGGCCATATAGTTTTAGAGCATTCTGAGGTCTCAGCAATATTTTCATAGATTTATCATCCACTGAGCAAACAAGAGAGAAATGCAGACTGATATTTTCAAGTATTTCTGAAAGAGATAAATTTTCTGACAACAGGGAGACAGGCTTATCCAGGGGAATGGCGTTGGCATTATAACTAAAACTGTATGGGCTGTTTGATTCTACTTCAATGAGTAAATCCTGTAGGCTTTGATAATCCTTATCTCCTAGTCGTATAATGATGGACTCTGACTGTGCTGTAAGGTACAGGCAAGATAGGGTTAAAACAAAAAGTACGAATAATCTATGTGTCAATCGCAGTGTAATTCCTCAATTTGTATTTGATTATCTTCCTTAATATACTTCATTGAGAATAATTCTTCTAATTCATTGAGAACCGCACCAAGCTCCTGGTTGCTGATTCTGGTTCGCCAAACACAATTGTAAAGGCTAATAGCGCTATAATCTATGTCAACATTATAATGATCTTCAAGAGTCTCAAAAGCTTTTTCAAGGCTTACATTCTCAAATACGAGTTCACCAGTTTTCCAACTTAAGGTATTGATATCAACATTGGAAAATTTGACATAAGAACCATTGACTCGGCTGACTCTTTGATCCTTTTCAAGTTCTATGATTCCACTTTTACTGTGTAGTTCAACCTTTCCTGAATATACGACAAGGTCAAAATCGTTGCCCTTTGATTTCAAATTGAAACTGGTGCCTACAACCCTGACAAACTCCTGTTCGTTGATATTGATCATGAAAGGATTTGACTCCTGATGACTGACATCAAAATACGCTTCACCACTGAATTCAATTAGACGTTGCTTTTTAAAATCTGAAATCTGGGCAATGGTACTGTTACTATTCATCCAAACCGTCGAGTTATCCTGCAATACGTAGTGTTCGACTTTGTCCATGCTCTTGTAAACAGGAAATGTAAGATCTTCGGATTTTGAATAAAAATGCGAAGCCGCAGCAGCTGCAATGGCGATCAACAGCATGGCAGCATATCTTAGATACGATAACGAGCCTACAGACATTTTTTGATCAACAGTACTCCAGGCTTTTTCTTTATCAAACTCTTTATATGAGTCTGACTTCTCCAGGTTTAGCGCCTGCATGAAAGCCAGATTGTCACCAGATTCTTTCTTCCACTGCTCTAGCATTTCAAGTTCTTCCAGACTTTCAGACTTGCGAAATATTTTTAATATGATCTTGTCAATATTCATTCAAATGCGCTTTTCAGTTCGCCAATAGTTCCCTGAGCTTTTTTATGGCTTTTAGCATGTGCCCTTCAACTGTTTTTTCTGAAATGCCCAATGTTTGTGCGATTTCAGCGTAAGTTAATCCATTATACTTATGTAATTCAAAAACTTCCCTGCATTTAGGAGGCAAATGTCGTAAGGATTGATAGATTTTCTCAAGCTTTAACAATCTATTAGCCAGTTCGTCTTCGTCAGCACTTAATTGTGTCGATTCGCTAAAGGCGTTCAGATGTTTTTCGTATGATTTTCGAGACCTGCTGTGTTCGAAGGCCTTGTGTTTAACAGCCTGAAAAAGGTATGATTTAATATCACTGCTAATCGTGTGGTCCTTTCGATTTTTCCATAAGCCCAAAAATACATCCTGCACTATATCTTCGATTAGAATATCATCATTGGTGTATTTCATAAGGAAATTACATAGGGGATTGTAATACTGATTGAAGACTGCTTTAAATTCGGTTTTATTCCTTATATGCACTTGATGGAAATCTTTGTTGACGGTATCTAAATTAATGAAAGCGTACAAGATATTTCTACTCTTAATGATAATGCAGAAAAATTTCGGAACTAAAGCTTTTTGCTTCCGCAAAAGCCAGCTTATCAATGGTATTGTTCTCTTTAAGCTCGTCGAAGAAGTCGATCAGTCGTTCTGTTGGCATATTTCCCGTTAGTTCATCTTTAGCCATAGGACAACCTCCATAGCCCTTAACAGCGCCGTCAAATCGCCTGCAGCCGTTCTTATAGGCAGCTTCGACTTTTTCGCGCCAAGCCTCTGGGCGTGTATGAAGATGCGCACCAAATTCCACATCCGGATAAGGAGGTATCAAATTGCCAAAAAGATAGGATATGCTTTCAGGACTTGAGATGCCAATAGTATCCGATAATGCTATGTGTTTGATATCTAGGGCTGCCAGCTTGTTAACCCAATCCTGGCATATGTCGACATTCCAGGGATCACCATATGGGTTACCAAAGCCCATCGATATATATATGACCAATCGTTTCTCATGTGTCACACAGCTTTCCTGGATCTCCTTGACGCGCTCCAATGACTCTGTAATGTTCGCATTGGTATTTCTTAGCTGAAAGGTTTCCGAGATAGAGAATGGATAACCCAGATAACGTATTTCACTAAACTGGCAAGCGTCCATGGCTCCTCTCTGGTTGGCTACTATCGCCAGCAATTGCGTTGAATTCTCACTTAGATCCAGCTGTGACAAAACCGCTCCGGTATCCCGCATTTGAGGTATAGCTTTCGGTGAAACAAAGCTGCCAAAATCAATGGTGTCAAAACCAACTTTTAGGAGGGCGTTGATGTATTTGGCTTTCAGCTCTGTGGGAATTTGATCTTTAATTCCCTGCATGGCATCACGAGGACATTCAATTAGTTTGACCATAGGTCTTCAGCAAAAAGTGGTTTCATTATTTTAAGTCTCACAAATTACACCCCATTAACTGATATTGCAAACCATTGAGCTTCTTATATGTTAGCTGTTTAAACAATTCGAGTATGAATAAAAGAACATTTTGGACAATTACAGGATTCCTTCTTTTCTTCTTTGGCTTTCTTTCGATGATACTCTATCTCTTTGCTGGTGGTATTCGATTGACCTTTCTTTCGTTCATTGACTCCTTCGGGCCGGTAGCCGGTTTTGTGATACGTATAATTATGATTTTTGGAGGTATGGTCATATTCTATGTCAGCAGAACAGGCGATAGCATTGAATAAAAAAAAGCCTGTCATTTCTAACAACAGGCTTTCATGTCATATCTGTGGTCCCGATTATTTCTTAAACCCACCTTTTACCGTTTTCACAATAACAGCAGCCACTTTGTAAGGGTCTGCATTGGATGCTGGTCTGCGGTCTTCAAGCCATCCATTCCAGCCGTTTTCAGGAACCGCAATAGGAATTCGAATTGATGCTCCCCTGTCAGATAATCCATAGGAGAATTTATCGATAGACTGAGTCTCATGTCTTCCTGTCAGCCTTTCATCATTGTCTGCACCATAAACAGCTATGGCTTCTTTAATCGCCTGCTTAGGCCTGAAAAGCTCACAGATTTCCTCAAATGTCTCTTTGTTACCAGCAGTCCTCAAGACAGTGTTAGAGAAATTAGCATGCATACCAGAACCATTCCAGTCACCTTTTACAGGCTTAGGATGTAGATTGATCCTCACTCCGTATTCTTCACCTACCCTTTCCATAATATAACGAGCGACCCATGTCTGGTCACCGGCTTCCTTGGCTCCTTTTGCAAAAACCTGGTATTCCCACTGCCCTTTCATTACCTCGGCATTAATACCTTCAATATTGATTTCTGCCTGGATGCACAATTCAAGGTGTCTTTCAGCAATTTCTCTACCTACAGCATATTCTGCACCAACTGAGCAATAGTATGGCCCTTGTGGTGGTGGATAATAGCCGCTAGCCGGGAAACCAAGAGGTGTATGGTGGTCTAGGTCCCAGAATGTATACTCCTGTTCGAACCCGAACCAGAAATCATTATCATCATCATCGATAGTTGCCCTACCGTTAGTTGGATGAGGCGTACCATCCGGTTTTAAAACCTCACACATAACCAGTAAGCCATTTTTCCTTGCAGGATCATTAAATACTCTGACAGGCTTTAATAAACAATCCGAATTGTTACCAACCGCCTGGTTTGTCGAAGAACCATCAAAGGACCAAATCGGCAAACTATCAGGTGTGCCATCGTATTTTGATTCATCAATGATCTTTGTCTTACTTCTCATCATTTGTGTTGGCTCGTTCCCATCGAGCCAGATGTACTCAAGTTTAAGTTTGCCCATTGTAAAATTTTTTATGCAAAAATATACTCAAATTCATACATATGAATTTAAAATATTTAAATATTGTTATATCAAAACTTATATATATTTACATAATAGTTTGTTTATCAATTATATATATTAATATATATTGTTATGCCTATTTCGAGAACCGAGAGTTTAAAAAGTTTAATATCAAAACTAAACAGATCTGAAAAACGCTTTTTTCAGCTTTATGTCAGGCGTTTGGATAGTAATAGTGATGTAAAGTTCCTTGAATTATTCAATCTGATAGAATTCAATCCCCTACTTGATGATTTAAAGCTTACAAAAAAACTAAAGCTGAAATCTTCTCAGCAGTATGCCAATTTGAAGAGACATTTATTTGAGCAGATACTTATAGCCTTACGCATACAGCATAGTGATCGCCTCACGCCACTAAGACTGCATGAAAAAATGGATTATATGTATTTACTGAAGGAAAAAGCCATGTTCGAAGAGTGTTTACATTTTTCATCCAAGTGTCATAAGTGGATAAATGATAAACACATGGTCTATAATCTTATACTTGATGAATCTGTTGATGAGATAAATATGCTCCGTGGACAAAAATCGGATATTCAGCATGGTTTTTCAGATCACTCGAAATTGCTTCTTGGCCAGATTGAACAGCTAAAGATTCTTCAGATTTCGTTAAAACAATCATTGGGTGATTACACCATCTATTCATATGCCAAGAATCTCAGGGAGGCTGAGCTCCGGAATTCCAAATTTGAAATTAGCGTGTCCTCTATCCATTATGAAAGATTGACCAGTTATCAGAAATTTCTGTTTCATTTAACCAGAGGCATAAGTAAGCACGCTATAGCTGATATCAAAGCGTCCTACAAAGATCTAAAGCAAGCTGAAAACTTCTACAATACCAGTGAAGAATTAAAGGGTGGCGTCGAAATGCATCATATGTATGGGTTTATCATTAGGAATGCCCTATGGACTGGTAATGAATCAATACTTGAATCATGCTTCATTAAATATGAAGAAGAAATAGGAAGTCATTTTGACGTTGGTAGTCCGGCAGAGCGTTATGCCTATTTTATTTATACAATTCCGCTACTTATTAGAAGAATGATCGTTTTGAAGGACTACGCTGAATATAGCGCTCTCGAAAGCAGGATCGAGATACTCTTCAATGAATTTAAAGATGAGGTACCAGATCATATAAATTTTGAAATACTGTATTTAAAAGCGCTCGTTTATGCCAGCAAAGGTGACTATCATAATGCCCTGGAGATTTTGAATCAGATCTTCCAGATATCGATTGACGAAACCAACGGAAAGTATTACTGTTATGCCCGACTGTTACAGATTATGTGTCATTACAGGCTTAATAATTTTCAATATGTAGATAATAACCTGATTAATTTAAGAAAGGCTTTCTTGAATTATGACGGCCTTAACAAGCCTGTGGAATTGAGTTTACAAATGCTACGGAAAGGAGTTAAAGCTATGAATTTTGGTCTCAAGGAAGAATTTGAACTTCTGGGTCTCAAACTTTCCGAACTCAGGAAAGATTCTTATCAAGCCAGCTCTTTTCTACTCTTCAATTTTACTGACTGGTTTGCAGCTATAAAATGGAATAAAAGTATTTCAAGTCTGTAAGGTCGATAATTCAAAAGACTTTGATAACAGTATCAGGCCGAATTTGTCAGGTGTTTCTATTGAGCATGTTTTGCTTATGCTCTTCGTTAGCCCAAACTGAATTGCTGGACCACACTGATTTGGAAGAAAATAATGATTTGGCCTCTATTGAGACTCAAGCAGCCTCGTACAATAGTCAAAAATCGGTCAAACTGAATTCAGCTCAACTTGAAGAATTACTGTCATCAGGTTTGTTTACGATTTCACAATCAGATGCTATAATGAACCACAGGAAAAAATATGGGAGTTTCTTGTGTCTGGAAGAACTACAACAACTCAAGTGCTTCACTAAAGCGGAACTCCGGAGCTTATCTGATTTTGTAACTATAGAAGCTGGTTTGGGGGAATTAAATTTTACACATTCCAGGTCTAACATTTCAATCAGGCATCACAGGCTTATTGAAAATTCACAGGCTTATAGCCAAAAAACGTATGCAGGAAGTCCCGATTATCTTCTTATACGTTATCGGGTAAATAAGACTGGCTTCTATGATATTGGCTTCCACCTTGAAAAGGACTCAGGTGAAAAACTTATATATCAAAAGGGAGTTTTACCCCGGTTTGACCATCAGAGATTTTATCTGAACTTTTACAAGTCGCACGGGCCAATTCGTCAGATAGTTCTAGGCGATTTCAGGATAAATATGGGGCAAGGCTTGATATCCAATGCGCGATTTAATATCGGAAACAACTTTAATCCATCTGGATTAATACGTCGTGGCCAATCAATTTACAAATTCAGTGGATTGGATGAAAACCGATTCCATAGAGGTGTGGCTACAAAAATGAAACTATCCAAATCAATACACATAACATCATATTTAAGTCATAAGAAATACGATGCTTTATTGATTGAAGATGAGTCTACGGATCAGGATAGTATAAGTTCTCTGCAACTATCAGGCTACCATAGGACAGATACAGAACTCACAAGAAAAAAAAATGTATCAGTTCTTTCATATGGATCTATAATCGACATTAAGGTAAAAAACACCCAAATAGGTCTGAATCAACAGAGCTATAAGTTTAATCACCCTTTCTTAATACATAAATCTGCATTGAGGCCGCAAGGTTTAAGTCAAAACACCAGCTTGTTCAGTTTAGATATCAGGACCGACTGGAATAGCATATTGTTTTGTGGGGAATGGGCCTTTAATGATCAGTTGAAACATGCATTGGTTTTCGGGCTCATAACCAGTTTGGACCCCAGGTTTGATATTGGCCTGAGCTATAGAGACTATTCACCGTCATATTCAAGTTTCTTTAGCGGAGCAATTGGTCAATCCAGTTCAGCACAAAACGAAAGAGGCCTTAGACTGGCATTAACATATGCACTTAATAAACAATGGTCTATCCAGTATAGCTTTGATACCTGGTTAAAGCTTAAGTCTAAAAATGCTTTTATAGGTAGTAAACTTTCCTCAGAGAATCTATTAAGAATAACTTATTCAGATAAAAACTTCTTAAAGGTCTATCTTTTGTTTAGCTCGCGGCAGTTTCCCAAATCTGTCGAAGATGTATTGCTTAAGGCTATACTGCATAAAAGTCATTCCCTAAGGCTTCATTGCAGCTACCTGCCCCTAAAAGGAATTGAACTAAGGTCCAGACTTGAATTCAGTAGATACAGTTACACCGCTCATGCCGAAAAAGGCATATTAACTTATTACGAAATTGTATATAAAATAACACAGCATAAAATAAGAGCTCGATTTCGCATGACATTATTCGAAACCACATCTCACGAATCAAGGATATATGCATATGAGCAAACCGTACCAGGCTACTATGCCATACCGTCATACAGTGGCAGTGGGTATAAGGTCCAGCTAATAATAGGTCTTAAACCATTAAATAATCTAAATATTGATTTGGGGTATACAAGGATAAGCTATTATGACAGAAATGAAATTGGTAGCGGTATGGATAAGATTATGGGATCTGAGAAATCACAGCTTCAAACACAAATGGTTTACAGCTTTTAATAAATAAGATATTTAATACGCAGCTCCTTAAAACGCTCTAGTTCATCAGCCCATGATTGTCTGATTTCATTTTCAGTCTTGCCATCGATTATATCCAGACGGAGTTTGTCACTGCCTGCGAGCAGGTCAAAAAAGCTTTCATTGGTAAAAAATCTGATGTTTTTATCCTTTGAAATAGCATAAGCCCGAAGCAGCCACTGAAGGTCCAACTTTCCCGGTTGAGCTGGAATATCCCTGAGATCAAAGCCATAACATGGAACTAAATTATGCAGAGGCTTGCTGGCCCCGGTTTGAGGTCTGGGAGTAAATTCAAAATCGGTTGAAGATTTCCAGGCTGGATGACCAAAACACTCAAATGGAAAATCTGTACCCCTGCCAACACTGACATCTGTTCCTTCAAAAAAACACAAGCTTGGATAATGCCGGATTGAATTATAGCTTGGCAGGTTGGGAGAAGGCTTGACAGGCAGATCATAGACTGAGTTTCTTGTAAAATTGGCGCAATTGATAACTGAAAGTTTACATTTTAATGATTTGTCGAGCCAGGATTCACCATTAATCATTTTACCATACTCACCTATAGTCATACCGTACAGTACAGGAACCTCATGCATGCCGACAAAACTCCTGTACTCGTCTTGGAGCACAGGACCATCCACACAATCTATATTAGGATTCGGACGATCCAATATGATCAGTTCAACATTAAATTCTGCGCATGTCTCCATTATGTAATGCAGGCTGGATATATAGGTATAGAAGCGTGCACCAACATCCTGTATGTCAAATAGTACAAGGTCTATATTCTCCAGGTCCTCCTGTGCAGGTTTTTTCTTTTTACCATATAAGCTTGCAATGGGTATTCCGGTGGCATCATCTGTCTCATTTGAAAAGGATTCTCCCCTATCTTTCTCTCCCCTGAACCCATGTTCCAAAGCAAATATTTTTGAGATTTCAAAGCCTGATCTTACCAATGTATCTACAAGGTGTGTTGATGCAACAAGACTTGTTTGATTTACAACTAGCGCAAGTCTCTTTCCTTTAAGGAGATTAAAATAGGCTTCAGTCCTTTCCGCACCAGTGATAATATCAGAAGATTTAATTTCTTTTTGAGCGCAGGATGCAACACTCATTAAAATGAAGAGCAATGATAATAATGTATTCAAGCTTTGATTATTTTATATGTAAAAATAAACTAATATGTTGAACGTGCAGATACGCTTCATGCTAAAGTATTTATTAGATTTGAATTAGAGTATGGGTAAAAAATTTGCAGTTATCGATATTGAAACTACCGGCGGCATGCCAGGCAGAGACAGGATAACTGAAATTGCTATTTTGGTTTTTGATGGCAAAAAGATTATTGATAGTTTTCAATCCCTTATTAATCCTGAAAGAAGTATCCCTCCACAAATTAGCAGGATCACAGGCATTACTAACGAAATGGTGGCAGATGCTCCTTATTTCTATGAAATTGCAAAGCAGGTCATAGAAATAACTGAAGACTGTATTTTTGTTGCTCACAATGTTCGCTTTGATTACAACTTCATTGTAAACGAATTTAAAAGCCTCGGATATACTTACTCAAAAAGAAAATTATGCACCGTCAGATTGGCCAGAAAGGCTTTCCCCGGCCTCCAGTCTTACAGCTTGGGAAAGCTGATTAATCATTTCTCAATCGATGTGCAGAGTAGGCATCGCGCTTATGACGATGCCCTAGCAGCATCAATAATACTGGCTAAAGCACTGGAATTGCAATCCACTAAGAAAGAACTTCTCAAAATGATCAGTGATGCAGTACAGCTTACTGCTATACCCAAGAAATTACATATTGACACCATCAAGTCCTTACCTATGGAATGCGGTGTTTATTACTTTAGAGACGATGCCGGAAATATTTTATACATCGGGAAAAGCATAAATATTTACAAAAGAATAAAACAACATTTCTCTTCAAAAGGGTCTAAAACCGAGAAAATGTTTGAACATGTAGCTCAGATAGATTATGAAATTACCGGCAGTGAGATTGTTTCGCTGCTCCTGGAATCAAGCGAGATTAAAAAACACCAACCCCCCATTAATCGTATTCAAAAAAATGCAGAATTCCCTTATGCCCTTGGAATGCGCACTGACAAATCAGGGTACAAGCAATTTTATATTAATAAGATGGATAAAATCGACGACTCACTGGCATTTTATTCAAGCAGAAAATCTGCCCTGAACCACATAAAGAGATTGAGCGAATCATTTGACCTATGTCTTAAGCTTAATAACATCGAAAAGAATACTCAGTCATGCTTTCACTATACCATAGGCAAATGTTTCGGAGCCTGTATCGGTGAAGAGCCACCCTATATGTACAATGAACGATTTGATATGAGTATCGATATGGCAAAAAAGGTTTTTGAAGAAAGCATGATTATACTTGAGAAAGGAAGAACTTCCGAAGAAAAAACGATCATACTTATTGAAAAGGGTCATTATCGCGGATACAGTTATATTGATAATACAATTGACACAAGCAATATTTCAATGCTGTGCAAGCTGATAAATCAAGCCAAATTCAATCCGGAAGCAGATATGATTATAAGAGCTTATATTGACAGTAACGAACACATAAGAATCATTCAATTATAATATGAGGCTATTACTATTTATTACTCTGACTATGTACATTAATTTACTTCATGCGCAAAAAAATGACTCTATCATGAACTTGCCTTATATGGAGATTGAGGATTATCCCTCAAATAATAATTCGGGAGCAATAATGCAGAGGTTAACGGATGGGCTTGGGTATCGATATTACTGGGCCACTGAAGGATTGACCGCAGAGGAACTCAATTATACAGCCGATAATGACAGCAGAAGCATTCGGAAAACTCTCGAGCATATACACAGTTTGGCATCATCCGTGAAATCATTTTCTGAAGGCAAAGTTATTCAACGAGGTCCATCGACTGAGGTTCTTAGTTTTGCTGAATTACGCGAAGAAACTCTTTTGAATCTAAAAGGCGCATCGAAGAACTTCTCAACTATGAGCGATGAAACATTATACTCTTTAAAAGTAAAATTCAAACGAGGTGAAAGAAGTTCAGAATTTGAAATGTGGCATATTGTCAATGGTCAAATCAGTGATGCCATCTATCACGTAGGACAAGTAGTATACAACAGACGTGCTGCAGGAAATCCAGTTGATCCGGGTATGAACGTATTTATGGGTCGGAATAGGTTCTAAATAAAAGATCAGGATATAAACGTTTTAATATCCTGATCATTTGTCAACACTAGAATTATTATTCTTAATACTGATCGAGCAAGTAATTGATGATATCGGTTGTTGTTACCAGGCCAAGCAAATTGCCGTTTTCCACTACCGGCAAGGCATGATACTGAGCTTTAGCAAACAGTTCTGCGGCCTCTTTAATTGGGTCATCAGGTCTCAAGGTTTCAAGTTGTTTAGTCATAACCTGCTCTATACTCAATTGAGAGTATACTGAAGTGTTGGCACTCCCTCCCGTAAAATCTGTTACAAATGAAATCCTCTCGATATCTGACTTACTAATCATACCAATAAGTTTGTTTCCGGATACGACGGGAATATGTCTTATGTTATGTTCTTTTAAAATCTTTACAACATCATCAATACCATTGTTTGTATTGACACTGAATAATGATTCGGTCATAATTCTTGATACCGGTTCGCGCTTCTTCATACAGTAATTTTTATTGTTATCCTGTAACAAAAGTGGAGAATGACTCCGTATTTTCATGTGATTTAAATCATAACTGTGTATGATAAAGATCAATGGCGCAAGTCCAAAGAATCGAGAAATTAACTTCGATTTAAATCAAATACAAAAACTATTATAATAGGCATTCAAGTCACTGAAAAAATGGATTTAGATCATCGCATTATAGTATCAAAGCAATTAATATTTATTTAAGAAAGTTAGAATGAATATGAGTTACAAGGTAGTTGACGTTATGACCAAAAAGCTCATAACACTTCATCCCAAAGACAAGGTTCAGAGAGCAAAAGAAATATTCAAAGACTGTGACATTCATCATATTCCAGTGGTTGTTATGAATAAAGTAGTTGGAATAATCAGTCAGGGTGATATTCTTTTACTCGAAGGACTGATAGAAAACAGTTTCGACCGTTTTATTCAGGACAAGAAATTAAAACTGGATACGGTAGACCAGGTCATGACCCCTGATCCCATTTGTGCAGATATTGGAAGTACTACAAAAGAAGTACTCCACATTATGCTAAAATGTCGGATAAACGCTGTACCGATTGTTGAAGGCTATGATATCAGGGGGTTGGTTACGAGCCGGGATCTTCTGCATATCCTCTATGAAAATCTCGAGCCTGATGAAAAACAATTATCACGATGAAATTTTAGATATGCCACTTACCACTTTAAATCCCTGGGGGTTTTCCTTGAGAGATTTGCCGATGATTTGATGAACTATGATTTTCAGTTCACATCGCGCTTTCTAAAATTCCCACCTGTAAACATTGAGGAAAGAGATAATAACTACTTCATCAAGTTCTTTGTACCTGGTATGAAAAATGAAGACTTCAGAATTCAACTTGACAAGAATGTACTTTATGTGTCTGCTGTAATAGAAACAAGCATGGGGGGGGGTAAAACAAAGAATCTTCACATTGAAAGAGTACGACAGGATTCTTTCAGATGATCGTTCGCTTTACCTGAGTCTAATAATGAGGACGTACTCAAAGCAGAATACAAAAACGGTGAATTGTGGCTTACGATACCTAAAAAATTTAGAAGCTATTAAACCCAGAAAAGAAATGAAAGTATTCTGATTAAGTTAATATGAAACGCATTAGGGCAAGAAATTGCTCCGGTATTTAATTTACAGTAAATCATATTTTTGGAGAACATCAGCCATCTGTAGCTGAAGCTCAAGCGACTTTGCTCTTGCCTGATCAGCAAAATCCTCTTCTTTAGAGGCATAAATTATTGAGCGCGAAGAGTTGATAAGTAAGCCTACTTTGTCATTGATTGCATTTGAACAGACTGATAGAAGATCGCCTCCCTGAGCACCAACTCCTGGAACAAGAAAAAAGTGTTCCGGCAAGAGCGTTCTAATCTTTTTCATATATTCAGCCTTGGTTGCTCCTACTACAAACATAATATTGTCGGAAGTTCCATACTGGGCACATGTCGTCAAAACACGCTCATAAAGCGCCTCGCCGGATTCAAATTTCAATTGCTGGAAATCATGGCTACCCGGATTGGAGGTCAACCCCAAAATAATAACCCACTTATTATCGTAGCCAAGGAATGGTTTTATGGAGTCATCTCCCATGTATGGGGCGACGGTTATCGCATCTGCCTTATAATAATTAAAATAACTCTCAGCATACCTTCTAGAAGTATTGCCTATATCAGCACGTTTAGCATCTGCAATGCACATAATATCTGATGGTATGTAGTCTATTGTCTTCTTCAATGACTCCATTCCTTTCGGACCATATGCTTCATAAAATGCCGTATTGGGTTTATAGGCTACTACCAGATCCGAAGTGGCATTAATAATGGCTTTATTGAACTCGAAAATGGGATCATCGAATTCAAGCAAGTGGCCGGGTATTTTATCCAGGTCAGTATCCAGGCCTACACACAGAAAAGACTTCTTTTTTACAATACTGTCAAATAGTAATTCCCTGCTCATACTGACAAACCGTTAACTGCTATAACAGAATTGATCTCTGGAAATTTAGATTTCAGGGTTTGCTCTACACCAGCTTTCATTGTCATTGCAGACATCGAACAATTCATGCAGTTGCCCAACCATTTTACCTTCACAGTCATATCCTCTGTTATATCAATAACTTCAATATCACCACCGTCCACTTTGAGGTGTGGCCTTAATCTGTCAAGTGCAACATCGATTTCCTTTATGAGCTTTGATTTATCTGTGTCTGACATTCCGCAAAAATAAATATTATTTGATTCTAATTAACAAAGCCTATGATTGTTGGATATTGACACCAACGACCTGAGTAGGTGCCAACACTTCATTTCTTACAGCTACTTGTTGCATTGTCTTCTTGGCCATTTCAATATAGTATTCTCTGGCAAGATGATTTTCCTGAATCACTACTGGTTCTCCATTGTCACTGGCAACTCTGACATCGGCGATCAAAGGCAGCTGAGCCAATAAAACCGAATTGGAAGCCTTAGCCAAATTCTTTCCTCCACCCTCACCGAATATTTTATATTTTTTGTCAGGCATATCCTCAGGTATGAACCAGGACATATTTTCAACGACCCCAACTATCGGAACATTTATATTTTCCAATCTGAACATATTCATAGCCTTTATCGCATCACTGACAGCTACTTCCTGGGGTGTAGTAACGATCACTGCAGCAGTTACCGGTACTGTCTGCACCAAACTCAACTGAATATCTCCTGTTCCCGGAGGAAGGTCTATTACGAGATAATCAAGCTCCGGCCATAACACCTCATTGATAAACTGTTTAATTATCCCACCTAGTCGAGGTCCTCTCAGCACAACAGCTTTATCTGCTTCTACTATATTTCCTATAGATATAGTCTGTATGCCATACTTTTCTATTGGTTCGATACGGTGCCTGCCATACATCTCTCGTATTTTAGGCTTTAAGTCCTGAATGCCAAGCATTGTAGGAAGAGAAGGCCCATAGAGATCTGCATCGATCAATCCTACCCGTGCACCTAATTCCTTCAGGCCAAGAGCAAGGTTTACAGATACTGTAGATTTACCAACACCTCCTTTGCCAGAAGCAATAGCGATAATGTTTTTGACCTGGCCAAGCGGCCTTTTGGTCTCATTCTTATTTACAAAATGAATATTGACTTTAGCTTCAGGATACTCTGAAAGAATAGCACTCTGAATATTTTCATGCAATTGAAACTTCTCCGTGTCTTTCAGGCCTGCTGTATTCACAGAAAAGGATACAGAGTCCTGCTCCAATTTCAGATCTTCAACCAAGCGCATGCTGATTATATCGTTGCCACTTTGGGGGTCAGCAACTTTCCTCAGAATTTGTACAAGTTTATTATTGTCGATTGCCATAATTCAGTAAACAAATCAGGCCTTGAACAAGTTTACTTCAAAGACAAGAACTTGCTCTAAGTATAAAAATATATATATTTAATAATTCTTTAATATATCCTGCTAGCTTTGTAAAATAATCGGATTAATGCGTGTATATAGGGGATTAGACAGTTTGCCAGACATCCAAAAGTCGGTTGTCACCATTGGATCCTTTGACGGATTACATATTGGTCATCAAAAGATAATTAACCGAGTTAAGCAAATATCAAGTGAGTTGGCTTGTGAGAATTATATCATTACATTCGATCCTCATCCACGCAGTGTTATTTACCCGCGTGATAAATCCCTCCAATTACTGACAACTCTGGAAGAGAAGATAGAACTTTTTGAAAAGTATGGTGTCGATAATCTGGTTATCATTCCATTTACTATCGAGTTTTCCCAAATTTCTGCTTTGGAATACATGGAGAAATTTTTGATTGGAAATTTCAAACCGGACTACATCGTAATTGGCTATGATCATCGGTTTGGAATCAATCGATCTGGAGACATCAATCTGTTGAAGCAGGTCAGAAGCAGCTATGGCTTTGAAATTATAGAAATTGAAGCTCAGGAGGTAGATGAGATTACCATAAGCAGTACCAAAATCAGATCTGCTCTTCAAAGTGGTGATTTAGAGCAAGCCAATGGTCTTCTGAATCACGCGTATCCACTATCGGGTATCGTGGTTCGGGGACGCAAACTCGGTACAGAAATAGGCTTTCCTACGGCCAATATTAAACTGGAAGATGATAAAAAACTGATTCCAATGGATGGCATATATGCTTGTCGCGTCATAGCGCACAAGAAGACATATAATGGCATGCTCTACATTGGAGACATCCCCACTATTGGGATGGAGAACCGTAAGTCAATAGAGGTAAATATTTTCGATTTCAATGATGACATATACGGTCAGAGGTTGAGTTTGCAGGTTCTTAAATTCCTCCGGCATGAACAGAAATTTGAAAGTATTGAGGATTTAAGGCTTCAATTGCATAAGGATAGAGATCAAGCCCTGGATTACTTCAATGATCTTGAAGCTGAGAAGCAGGCACTTGTTTCTGTTGCCATATTAAATTACAATACCAAACATTACCTCGAGGAATTCCTTCCTTCTGTAAGTTACAGTAGTAAAGAAGAATTTGAAACCGTACTGATTGACAATGGCAGTACAGATTCGTCTGTCAAGTATGTCTCAGATTGGTTTCCTGAAGTCAAGCTGATTGAGTTTTCGAAAAATTATGGTTTTGCCGAAGCGTATAATCGCGCATTAGGTCAGATACATTCAAAGTATGTAGCGATCCTGAATTCTGACGTTATGGTTACAGAGGACTGGCTGGACCCTCTTGTCAATTTCCTGGAAGACCATCCAGATTATGCGGCTGTGATGCCAAAAATATTATCTCTCGAGGATAAGGAGTATTTCGAATATGCGGGTGCCTCTGGCGGTTATATTGATTCACTAGCCTACCCTTTTTGCAGAGGTAGAATTTTCGATCACATAGAAAAAGATACCGGACAGTATGACACGCCTCAGGATATTTTTTGGGCTTCTGGGGCAGCTTTACTAATCAGAAAGGACCTATTCATTAGCTTACTAGGCTTTGATAAAGACTTTTTTGCACACCAGGAAGAAATAGATTTATGTTGGCGCATAAGCAACGCCGGATATAGTATCGCAGTCATTCCTGAATCCTATGTTTACCATCTCGGCGGCGGCACATTAGATTATTCCGATGTCAGAAAGGTGTATCTAAATTTTAGAAACAGTTTATTTACATTGTTCAAAAATGATCACGCACTGAGTTTGATCTGGAAGATACCTGCAAGATTAATTCTAGATGGGATAGCAGGTATACGTTTTGTACTTTTGGGAAAGTTTAAATCATGCCTCGCTATAATCGAAGCGCATTTTTCCTTCTATCGGAATTTTTTCCATTTAATGAAAAAGAGAATGGATGTCAAAAAAGCTGTAGAGGAATATGCCATTGCAACCCCACAAATAAAGGGCAAGCTGAAAAGCTCCATAATCTTTTACTATTACATTCTTGGACGCCGAAATTTTTCTCAGATATTTAATAAGTCTTGAAGAAAAAGAGGTGGAATATCGTTTTTGAAAATGACGATTTTATCGTTGTTGACAAACCCGCAGATTATCTGACAATACCTGACAGATATAACAATGAAAAAGAAAATCTATATCACTCCCTGCAATCCTACAGAGAAAATATTTATATCAATCATAGACTGGATAAGGACACAAGCGGCCTTGTACTCTTTACCAAATCAGAAGAAGCTCACAAACGCTTTTCTGTTTTGTTTGAACAACGTAAGATCGACAAATTTTACTTCGCTATTGTCTCTGGTACACCACCACTTGAAATGGCTCAGATCGACCTGGCCTTAGCTCCAAATAAAGACCGTTCACAACCAGTAGTAGTCTCTGAAAAGGGAAAAAAGGCAACTACCAAATACCGAATCATTAAATCCTGGTATCATTATTCACTTCTTGAATTAAAGCTGATTACGGGACGTATGCACCAGATCAGAGTACATCTTAAGAGTATTCACTGTCCTATTTTATGTGATCCCTATTATGGTAATGGTTTGCCTCTATATTTATCAGATTTCAAAAAGAAGTTCAGAAGCAGCAATAAGCATGCAGAGAAGCCTTTGCTTGAAAGGCTTGCATTGCATGCGCACAAACTATCCTTTATAAACCCTATGGATAATAAGGCATACGAATATGAATCTGAACTGCCCAAAGACATGCGAGCGGCCGTTAAACAGTTCGATAAAAACCTGGAGGAAGATCAATCATTCATTGAGGACACAAGTTCATCCCAGATCTGATTTTGTTGTTCAAGTTCTGATTCCAATACAGATAGTTTCACTGCAGCTTGTTTACCTTCATCAGAAATATAGAAATCCAGATCAACGAGTTTGTTTTGAATTTCTTTGATTTGTTTTTCCAATGCATCGATTCTTTTCTCAGCTTTAGATATCTTTTTGTTTAGGACTTTCTGATCTTCATAACTTAAGTCAGATGCTTTTGAGGTCTTTGCACTTTCCTCTTTTTTATCCTGAACTTGAAAACTTCTAATATCTTCTGCATTCCTTTTGGATAAGACATAATCCAGGTCACCCAAGTGCTCGATGATGGCACCATCTCTGAATTCAAAGGTTTTACTTACCGTTCCCCTCAGTATTTCCCTGTCGTGAGATACTATGATGAGTGTTCCGGGATATTCCTCTATGGCCTTTTTAAGTATTTCTTTAGAATAGATATCCAAATGATTGGTAGGTTCGTCCAATAGCAACAGGTTTGATTTACGTGAAACCATACAAGCCATGGCCAGCCTTGCTTTCTCACCTCCACTCAATACAGAAACTTTCTTTTCTGCATCTTCACCTGAAAAAGCAAAAGCACCGAGGGTGTGTCTTGCTTTTGGCACAAATTCAGGGTCTGCGTGGTATTCAAGGGTTTCCAAAGCTGTCATTTTATCATTAAGAACTTCTGACTGATTCTGGGCGAAATAGGAAATGATAACGTTGTGCCCTAGATCCACCTTTCCTGAATCCGCTTTCAATTTGCCTGCAATAATTTTTATCAAGGTGGATTTACCTTGACCATTCTGCCCCACAAAAGCGACCTTGTCTCCCCTGTTCAATTCAATGCTCTGCTTGACAATTACCCTGTTATCTCCATAGGATTTTGAAATTTCTTCAGCTTTCAAGACCAGTTTGCCACTTGCTCTTGTCTCTGGAAAAATAATATTCATTTGTGTCACATCATCAGTCTCAACTTCAATCCTCTCAATCTTATCAAGTTGTTTTTGCATAGACTGAGCCATTTTCGTCTTTGATGACTTGGCCATAAATCGAGTAATGGTGCGTTCCTTTTGTTTTATTTGTTTTTGCTGATTGACAAAAGCCTGCTCGTTCTTTTCCTTTCTTTGTTCTTTTTCAGAAACATATCGTTTATAGGCCATCTTATAATCAGAAATCCTCCGATTAGACAATTCAAGTATACGATTCGCTGTGTTAGACATGAATTCCGCATCATGTGATATGAACATCACGTTACCCGGATAGGATTTGATGTATTTTTCAAACCAAATCAGCGCCTCGATGTCAAGGTGGTTATCAGGCTCATCCAAAAGCAGAAGCTTGGGTTTTATCAACAGCAGTTTAGCTATTTGTACTCTCATTTTCCACCCTCCAGACAATTCAGAAACAGGCTTGTCCCATTGTTCGTCTTTAAATCCCAAGCCATTAAGTACGCGTGCTATTTCAGAATGTGGGTTCTTTTCTTCCATGGCCTGCATTTTAATGGAAAGGGTTTCTATTTCCTCGAGTACTCTTGACATTTCAGCCTCATCCATTGTATCTCCAAGCGTAGCACTGAGTTCAGAGATTTTGTCCTCTATTTCAAAGTAGGACTTGAAGACTTCAAGACAGATATCTCGTGGTGTTCTGTCTTCGTCAAAATCGAAATGCTGAGATAAATAGGCTATGCTATAATTACCAGGTATTTGCACTTGCCCGGAATCGGGCTTAAGCTCAGAGGTTAATATTTTGAATAAGGTGGTCTTTCCGGCACCGTTTTTCCCTATTAGGGCTATTTTTTCATTTTCAGTAATACTGAAGCTGACATCCTGTAAAAGGTGAAGGCTGCCAAAGTGTAGATTTATATTTGTGAAACTCAGCAATTAATTAAGACTTAATGAGCTGGGCATTTGAGCTATTACAGAATATCGGTCTCCTTTATTGGCCATGGTTTGTTTCCATAAAAGGGCAGACACAGATTTAAAAATATAATTCGGATCCACATCAGACAGTATCCAGCTGCCTGTTTTCAATTCCTCCACAAGCTGCCCGTCACTCCAACCACTGTATCCAAGGTAGAAGCGTATATTCTGAGGCTTTATGAGATCACTGTTTATCAGGAATTTAAGTTTATCAAAGTCGCCACCCCAGTATACGCCTCTGCTTACCTGTATGCTGTCTTCAAGAAGATCTCCGACATTATGAATGTAATGTATGGTGTCTGTTGCTACAGGTCCGCCAAAATAAATACTGAATTCATGTTCGCTGTTGATATCCTCAACCAACTCGGCAAGTTTGACATTCATCCGCCTGTTGAGTATAAATCCTACAGTGCCTTCTTCCTCGCTATGATCACACAAGCATATAACGGCTCTTCTGAAGTTTGGGTCGAGCATAAAAGGTTCAGCAATAAGAATATTACCTGATCGTATTTTTCTTTGATTACTCATCAATATAGTTCTACTGCCAAGGATCTATCGAATCGACGTATAAAGCCACTCAAAACTTTGGCTCCAAATTCTATATAACTCTTATGTCCGTCAGCCACCATGCTTTTCATGGTTTGCGTCCATTTGACTGATCCGGTTAGCTGATTTACAAGATTTTCCCTGATCTGCTGCGGATCGCTTTCAGCTTTACCGGTAAAGTTTTGGTATACCGGAACTGCAGGTTTATTAAATGTGGTCTCCATGATTGCATTTTGAAGACTATCTTTCGCTGATGACATCAAAGGTGAATGAAATGCTCCATCGACGGGTAAAACAAGAGCCCGGCGTGCTCCTGCTTCTTTGGCAATTTCAACAAGCTTCTCTACTGCGCCTAACTCACCAGAAACAACCAATTGTCCAGGACAGTTATAGTTGGCTGGAACAACGGTGCCATCAACTTGATTGCAAAGATCCTCTACAACAGGGTCATCCAGTCCCAGAATAGCAGCCATCGTGCCTTTGGTATCATTACAGGCTTTCTGCATGGCAGCCGCTCGCTGATAAACCAGTCTCAGTCCATCCTCAAAACTTAATACTCCATTAGCTATTAAAGCTGTAAACTCTCCAAGAGAATGACCCGCTACAGCCACCGAGCTTATGTCCTTCTCTTTAGACTTATAGGTGACATAAGCATTGAGAAAAACAGCCGGCTGTGTGACCGAGGTCTTTTTGAGATCATCATCGCTACCTTCAAACATGATATCTGATATTCTGAAACCAAGAATTTCGTTTGCCTGCTCGAAGTATGCTTTGGACTGATCATCGGAATCATATAATTCCTTACCCATTCCAACGAATTGGGATCCCTGTCCGGGAAATAATAAAACTGACATATTACAAGATTATTGAATCTGTATTAAAGGTAAGAACTGTGAAAGGATTAATGGCCAATTAGCCGCAAAAATTCATCACGCGTTTCCATCTTCTTGAATATACCTGTGAAGGCTGAAGTGGTCGTCATTGAATTTTGTTTTTCAACCCCTCTCATCATCATACACATATGCGCTGCTTCGATAACTATGGCAGTACCCAAAGGCTTTAAGGCTAAATCTATGGCATCAAGGATTTGAGTGGTGAGCCTTTCCTGTACCTGCAAACGGCGGGCAAAAACATCAACAACACGGGGAATTTTGCTCAAGCCAACGATTTTGCCATCCGGAATATACGCTACATGTACTTTACCGTAAAATGGTAAAATATGATGTTCGCATAATGAATAAAGCTCTATATTCTTAACCAGTACCATATTGCTTCGTTCATCCTGAAACATGGCACTGTTCAATATTTCCTGGGCGTCCATTTGATAGCCCTGTGTTAAAAATTGCATGGCCTTTGAGGCTCTTTCAGGTGTCTTGATAAGACCCTCTCTGTTAATGTCTTCTCCCAAAGAAGTGATGATGGAACTATAATTTTCTTCAATCGCTCGAGTGATATCGTCTTGGTAGGATTCGTTCCTTTTGTATACCATGGTATTAATTTCGTTGTCAATAATAAAGATAAACTATTAATGTATATAATGGTTCATCATACCCGCACCGTATTCTGATGGAATATCATCCAAAAATTCAAAGCACTTGTCTAAGCTTTATTGAAAGCTAGACTATTCATTTTATCTTGGTCTTATGAATTTGGCTGATTTTAAAAACATCAACAAGGATCTCATCAAGTCAAAGGGATTCCTTCATTTCAGTTTCTGGCTTCTCCTTTATTTCTTCCTCATATTGATAGACGAAGACAACTACCCTATGTGGTTTGTCATGATCAGGCATCTCATCGATCTGATCTTTTACATTGTAATAGTTTACATCAATATTCTGTACCTCATCCCTGCTTTTCTACAGAAAAAGAGACCGTTTATTTACCTTATCTCTCTTATTCTATTTGTATTCCTTCTCAGTCCAATCCATGTATTTTCCTTACTTATGATTTTCAAATCAAGTCCTGAGGACAGTGAGTACATTTTGAATAACAAAGAGATAATCAGCCTGATCAACCTATTTGTTGGTTTTGCCTCTACAGTGTATAAAATTCTTACAGACTGGCTTATTCATCAAAATGAAAAAATGGCTTTGGAAAGTCAAAATTTACAGTCTGAGCTTAAATTCCTGAAATCTCAAATCAACCCGCATTTCTTTTTTAATACACTTAATAACCTGTATGCTCTTACCTTAAAGAAATCCGACCTGGCACCTGAGATTGTACTGAGACTATCGGAAATGATGCGTTACATGCTTTATGAAAGCAATGAAAAGATGGTCTCATTGGAAAAAGAAGTCAATTACATTAAAAACTATCTTGAACTCGAAAAATTAAGGCAAGGGGATCGATTTGAAATAAACTTTATCATAACTGGTGAGATTGCAGATCAGAAAATTGCACCGTTGGTATTTATACCTTTTTTAGAAAACAGCTTTAAGCATGGTCTTGACAATCAAATAAAATCGGGATTTGTCAATATAGATTTGAAGCTCCTGGAAGACTCTATCGAATTGATCATAGAAAACTCCAATCCAACAAAGGTGCAGCTTAAAAAGAAGATGAAAAAGTCAGGCGGCATTGGTCTTGAGAATGTCAAGCGACGCTTAAAGCTGATATATCCCAATAAGCACAAGCTCGAAATTGTTGAGAAACCGCACGCATTTCGTGTATTTTTGTACATAAAACTTAACTGATGACCAAAGTACTGATCATAGATGATGAACCTCTGGCTCTGGACATTCTTGAAAATTATATCGAACGGATTCCTGAGTTGGAATTGGTTGCTCGCTGCGATAACGCCATAGATGCCAATGAGTGCATTCAAAAAGAAGACGTAGATCTTGTATTTCTAGATATACAAATGCCTCAGATGACAGGCATTGAACTCATCAAGTCATTAAGAAATCCTCCAAAGTTTGTTTTTACAACAGCCTACACCGAATATGCCGTCGATGGTTTTGAGTTGGACGCTTTGGATTACCTGGTAAAGCCGATAGCTTTTGAACGCTTTATGAAAGCTTTTAATAAATACCGGGAATCGGTTGAACTAAAGCCCGGCATGAATAACGCAGACGATTTCTTTTTTGTAAAAGCAGACAAGAAACTTATTAAGATTCACTTCAATGAGATTTTATATATCGAAGGCTTGAAGGATTATGTCATTATTAAGAAAGAGAAAGGACGTGTAATTGCTTTACAAACCATGAAAAGCCTGGAAAGCAAATTGCCATCCAATACCTTTATGAGGGTACACAGGTCTTATATTGTAAATATTGACAAGATCAAGGCTATCGTTGGCAATTCGATCGAACTTATTGAAGGCGGTCAGGTCAAACATATTCCTATAGGGAAGAATTATAAAGATGATCTCATTGCCATCGTAGAAAGCAATAAGCTTTAATGTCCATACCTTCGTTTATCGAGGAAGGTCTTAACAATAATTTAGGCTTAAGAATATCAACGGCTCAAAGTGTTTATGGCGGTGATGTTAACCATAATTACAGAATCACATTCTTGGATGATCCTGAAGTCTATTTTCTCAAGTTTAATTTCACAGAGAGGCATCAGATTATTATAGAGTCAGAAGCAAAAGCATTACAGCTTTTCCATGATCATGGTATAAGATCACCCCGACTATTTTCTCACAACAGTGATGAACTCGGGTCTTATCTCTTATTGCACTATATATGCCCGGATAAGCAATGGAATTCCAGCTCAGTAGAGTCGTTTGCCAAGCTGCTGGCTACAGCACATAGTATCCAACATACGCATTATGGGCTTTCCTATAATAACTGCATTGGCTCATTAGAGCAAGTCAATGGATGGTACGAAAGTTTTGTCGAGTACTACTGGCTATCCAGACTCCTGCCTCAGCTAAAATTAGCGTTTTCCAATAATTATCTTGAATCTCCAAGATCTTTAGAATACTTAATAAGGAGGCTCGAAGATTTTCCCTGTGATTCTCCATGCTTGTGCCACGGTGATCTATGGTCGGGAAACTATCTTATAGATACTTCTAATAAAGCCTATTTAATTGACCCCAGTATCAGTTATGGTCATAGAGAAATGGATCTTGCCATGATGGACTTATTCGGAGGGTTTCCGGAATATGTGTTTAAGGCTTATGATTCGGAATTACCCATCCATAGATCATGGAAAGAGCGAACAGGCATGTTTCAATTATACTACCTGCTTGTCCATCTTAACTTATTTGGAATATCCTATTTGGCACAGGTTAGGTCGATCCTCAGAAAATACGAGTAAGAGCTATTGAGCTAATCTTATTACTTTACGAGTAATTACACCTTTGTTTGTCGTTATGCGAATCAGGTATGTGCCCGATTGAATTGAAGAGAGATCAAGACTCTCATATTTCCCGGAAGCATATCTAGAAACAATCAGTCGTCCTATATTATCATATAGTTCAAGCCTTTGGATACGTGTATTCTGACTTTCAATACTTAAGATATTTACAAAAGGATTTGGATACACACTGATGTCGGAGGTCAATTGCTCTTGAGTGAAATCCGGATATTGTACGGCTACATTGACCTCTGATTCAAAATTGGGATGCCTTGACAAAATGCCAAAAGCATCAACAGAAACGATCTCATTTACATTAAATGGAACAGACCGGTATCCGAGTTGCAATATGTCTTTAAGACCGTCTATTTCATCCTCAACTATGAAGCTTAATGTCCCGATTAGACCAAAACCACTGGCAGCTAGTTTATTAAGCTTGGAAACAGCTATGTCAACCTTACCGTCGCTGGGTACGGTTACAAATTCATACAATGGACCGTTGCCTTCAAGAAAATTACTCTCTGCAAGTTCAAAACTGACCGATGAGGAATCCATGACCTCAGGATCGATATTGAAACTGAATGAAAGACCAAGCATATCCAGAACCGCGTTAGAAGTGTTACCGGCATATATGTCAATAACCAATAAATCTCCCGAATCAAGGTCGGTACTCTGAGGTATAAAGCTTATAGGGGTATTGGAAAGGTTACCCACATCATTAGGCACAAAATTATGTACCTGCCCATAATAGGTTTCAAACTCAAGGAAGTCATCATAGTCAATGAAGCCGTTACCATCTGCATCAGCAGCTTTCAAATCAACCCACTGATTCCTCTGATTATAACCCCAATTAGTGGATTCCTGGCCGGTCCATATTAAATCGAAGTCGTTGGTTCTTTCAAATCCTGCTTCTCCTATATTTACTGCCAGGCCAAGAGCATCTCGCAAATTAACGGCTCCATCATTATTGTTGTCACCTTTATAGACACAATCATTAAGACAAAGACAATCCGAATAGTTGGAGCTTAGAACATTAACCTCAATATCCAATTCATCACAATAGCCGGTCAGTGTACAGAATTCTATAGTGAACATATCCAAGCCACTGTAGTCTGTGTCCGGGCTGTAAATTATACTGTGCTCTCCCTGGATTATATCACACTCAAGAGATTCACTGCCATTGGGGTCCAGAATTGTTACAGTCCCATTAGCAGGAGCCTGGGTAAGTTGAAAATAGTAATCAGTTACAGGGGCCTCATGATTAATAACCAGGTCATGATTATTGATAAGTTCAAAATCATAACTGTATTCTGTACTCGGTGCAAAATCATCAACATGTACATAAATATTACCAGTATGAAATTGGAAACCAGCGTAGATCTTATAGTAAAAAACTTTGTCACCTTTGAAACCTGAAGCAGGCGTATATTCAAATTCACCATCACCTAGATAGTTGAGATCAGAAGAATAATCAATGATGTCAAAATCATCAAGATAATCATTGTCAAATACGTTAAAACTTAAGAAACCATCGGTGACAACAAAGTATTGGTCATCTTGAACAAATGAACTGTCGTCGTTTTTGTTCACCACGGTAATCGTATAATCAATGGCACCCCCAGAAGGACTCGTAAATGTAATGTTTTCCGTTCCGATAAAAGATGGATTGGGATCATATGTCCATACGTGACCGGACTGCGATAATATACCATTGGATGGAGCCTGACTAGGGCTGAAACTGCCAGCATTGAGATGCAATTCAAGAGTACTTAAGTTATCTGTAGACAGACTCCTGGATTCAATCAGACTTTCATCTTCTATTGCCAGATACAAGTCAGATGACTCTACCGTTCCTTTATCGTCCTTAGTGAAATATCGAATATATCCCGAATTACTGCTTCCATCACTTTCAAAAGCAATTCTATTGTTACTTACAGTCGCTGTACCACCAAGCACATAAGCAATTCGTTCTAACTGAAGGCTTCCATCCGTAGTGCTGTCATTGGATAAAACATCGATTTCTACACTACCTGCTGCATTTACAAGTGCGTAGTCTGTATTGGCTTCAACTTTAGATTCCTTAACCCTGTAATGCAGATTTGTGTAATTAGGCAGGAAAAAGCCTGGAATGTTCGTCGCTTGATAATACTGTATGGTAATGTGTGCATCACCTGTGTAAGAACTGCCAGGCAGAAAATGGAATTCCCATTGTCCATTACCAAGACCTACAAAATTCAAGGAATCAAAAGAACTGGGAAAAACAACCACAGTTGGCTCTACAATCCCCATGGAATTGATTATCACCATATCTATTGTATCCTGCTTAGCAGTAAGATACATGTGCTTTGGATTGATTTGAGCATTCAAGCCCAAACAAACTAATAACATTATAGATACCAGTAGATGTTTCAAATTATTATGTAAGTTTTTTGCCAATACAAATATATTTTAAATAGCTCAAAGGATAAATTTAATCCTGTGTTTTTTAAGTTGAACGACACTTAGACATATCGTATTGATAATCAATATATTAGGATATACTATCTTTCAGATATATGTTTTTAATATATGAATATTTTATTTTTGTAAATCTGTGTAGTTAAATAATTTACATATATCATTAAATTGTAAGATGAATTTTGAAAATACCCGTATTTACAAGCTTTTGAGCAGTGCTCCAGCAGTAGAACTCAATAGGTTTTCCAAGTTCATACATTCACCTTATTTCAATAAGAATCAACATATTATGGCGTTGTTTGACATAGTAAATAACGCAATTAGAACAGGCAACGCTGTTCTACCTAAGGAAAAGTTATGGGGAGAAATTGGGTTCGAGTTACCATACAAAGATATAAAATTTAGAAAACTGTGCAACGATTTGCTTGAAAGATATGAACGCTTCCTCGCCATCGAAAACATGGAATCTGATGATCTTTTGCATGCCAACCTGTTGATTGATGCTGTTAAAAAAACGGGGAATAAGAACCTTATTGAAAAACACATCGGGAAATCTGATAATATCTTTAACCGAACGCCCGACAAGTCCTCTGATTTTTTTCTCCAGAAGTACATGCATGATAAAACCCTGCAGAACCTTGTAACCAATTATGAGAAAAAAGAGGATATAAAGAAGCATATCAATAACGAAAGTTATGCTGAGCTATCAACTCAATTGGATGCCTTTTATGTCATTGAAAAATTGCGGCACGCTATTGATGTAATTACCTGGAGCAAGCAATACAAGACCGAAATCGATGTAGATCTTACAGAAACACTGCATCTCATAGAGACTAATAAGCTCAGCGATATAACGGCTGTACAAGTATATTGGCTTATCTATCAAATCCTGACTCAGGATGACAGTAAGTCATTGTTCTTCGAATTGAAGGAAATTGCTAAAAATGATATTTACCAATTTCCAAAAACAGAGCAAGCAGAAATCTTTGATGCCTTATTTTCGTACTGCATACGTTGGGTGAATAAAGGAGATATAGAATTCACTAAAGAATATCTGGACATTCATGAATGGGGAATTAGGGAAGAATTGATTCTGAAAAATGGTATACTCTCTCCTACTTCCTTCAGAAACTATGTTATTGCGGGACTACGAATTGGCGAAATGGATCGTGTTGAAAAATACATTAATAATAATCTCCACTTCCTGGAAGAATATAGAAGAGACAATGCTCTCAATTTCAATCTGGCTCGGCTCAACTGGTGGAAGAAAGATTATGAGAAGGTCCTGGAATACCTGAACAAGGTTAATTATGATGATATCTGGTATAATATCAACTCAAAAAATTATCTCCTGGCCTCATTCTACGAAATGGATGAAATTGATGCCCTCTATTCAAATATAGATTCCTTTGTAGCTTTTCTGAGGAGAGAAAAGTCACTGGATGTAACGAGAAAAAGAAGGCATATCAACTTTACCAATTTCCTGAAAAGGCTGATCAATAAATCTGAGAATAAAGCTCAATTAAGCAAGCTAAAGGAAGAAGTAGAAGCCGAAAAAGAAATAGTAAACAAATCCTGGCTTCTGGAAAAAATCGAAGAACAGCTCCGCTGATCAATTATTATCCAGGGCTTCTTTATAGGTTTTCAGACAGCGTTCCCTGGCTTCTTTGTGATCCACTATTGGCTGAGGGTACTGTGGGGTACCATATTCCGGGATCCATTTTTTAATATAGGCTTTATGCTTATCAAACTTATCCTGCTGTGTCCAGGGGTTGAATATTCTAAAATATGGAGCCGCATCGGTTCCGGAGCCTGATGCCCATTGCCAGCCACCATTATTGCTTGCAAGGTCATAATCCAATAATTTTTGCGCAAAATAAGCCTCACCCCATCGCCAGTCTATCAAAAGGTGTTTGGTCAAAAAACTGGCTGCTATCATTCTTACCCTGTTGTGCATGTAGCCTGTGGTGTTCAATTCACGCATACCGGCATCAACGATTGGATAACCGGTTTTGCCTTGGCACCAGGCTTCAAATTCCTCCTTATTATTTCGCCAGTCGATATTATCATATTTTTTGCGAAAGGATTCCTTTACAATATGAGGAAAATGATGAAGTATTTGACTGTAAAAATCCCTCCAAATCAGCTCATTCAGATATGTTTCCGAAAGACCAATAGCTTTAGCGGCCTTCTCGCGAATGCTTACCGTGCCAAACCTGTAATGTACTCCCAATCTGGAAGTACCATGTATAGCCGGGAAGTTTCGCTTATCACCATATTCCTTGATCAAGCTTTGCGATACTTCTTTTGATGGAATTGCAATATTTGTTTTTTCAAAGCCCATGGCACCCAGGGAGATGAACGCCATTGGTTCATCTACAGGATTCAGATTTGATAAATAGTCTTCACATTTGAAAGCCTTCAAGACATCAAAATTGTTTTCCAGCCTTCCCGACTCAAGCAAAGACATCCATTTTCTTTTGTATGGCGTAAATACTACGTAAGGATTGCCATCATCTTTCAATACTTCATGCGACTCAAATACGACATGATCCTTATACGTACAGACATCTATATTCATGCTTTCAGCTAGAATGGTTAATTCTTGGTCTCTATTGAGGGCATATGGCTCATAATCCCTGTTGAAATAGATTTTATCAACATTATTCTGCGAAAGTATTTTTTGCCATGCGTCAAGCGCTGTATCATGAAAAACCCAAAGGTCAGCTCCATATGAATTAAGTGTTTGCTTTATTTCACTCAGAGTATCATGGATAAACACTACCCGTACATCCTTGCTGTCCTTCAGGTCATCCAGAATATTTTTGTCGAAAATAAATATGCATTGCACCTTTTTATTTTCTTTTAACGCATGGAACAAGGCTGCGTTGTCATGCAGCCGTAGATCTCTGCGAAACCAAAATATTGTGATAGGACATTCGTTAGACATTGGTAGAATCTAGATAATCATTAAAGATACTCCAGGTCAAATTGTTTAGGATATTAGTTATTATTTTTGCAGTCGTTAAAAGCTTTACCATCAAAATGAATATCATGGCATATCGATTATTAGCAGGAATCATGGTCATTGCAGGATTGACTTTCTCAAGTTGCAATAAAAGGCAAAAGAATCCTTTGTTCGAAGATTATCCTCAATTGAACACTTTGGACTCAGAATATAAAAGCGCACCTGAAGTAGCAAAAGCCAACGAGCTTTTAAGATCACTCAGCACCGTATTGTCCGACAGTGATTTCAATAGTGAGAATCTCGTTCCTTTCCTAGAGTATGGTTACGCCGTAGCTGACGAGCAGAACATGAATTCCAGGAAGGCCAGCTTTCTCTTCCCTTTGATTAAAGAAGATTTTCGAAACGAAAAGACAGACGATCGTCTTTATGAATTGATTGGTATCATGGGAAAGATGAATAAGAGTACTGTTGTTCTTGTTCTTTCTGATGGTATGCGTAAACTATTTCCGGATAATAAGAACACAGCGAATTTAAGCGCTGTTGTTCCGGACAGTCTTTCCGATATTGATGCCTACATTCTAGACCTTGGCAAGAAAATATTTGAAAATCCGGATAACACTGGAATTAACCGGGCTACTTCTTTAGCATATGTTGATGCTTGTGAAGCCTATGCACTTGTTAACCCTAACAATCCTAACACTGCCGGTTATCTTTTTAAAGCTGCAGAAGTAGCCAAAAGTCTGCGTACTTTTCCAAAATCATTAAGTCTGTATGATTGGATAATCCAGGATTATCCGGATTATGAGAAGATGCCTACCTCTCTATTCCTAAAAGGATTTATTATTGAAAACAACCTGGGTGATGATGAAAAAGCCCGTCAGGTGTATAATGAATTCGTAACTCGATTTCCGAATCATGAACTTGCTGATGACGTGCAATTTCTCATAGAAAATCTAGGTAAAACGGATGAAGAGATTTTGGAAATGATCGAGCAAAAAAGGCAGGAAAAACAGTCGGACAGCGAATAATCTGAGTCTCAGACCAATTTCAGTGTGGACGTATCAATTGGTTTTAGCCGGGTGCCTTTAATATCGGCTGATGCCTCAATTCTGTATTCTGATTTTACATTTTTAAGTTTTTTGGCAAGCCAAGCAAGAGGTTTCCCAACCCAGCTTTCATCCTGAATAGTATCCATCTCCGACTTCAATTGATCATAAGTCATTGTGAAAGGTATATCTTCCGAAGTTCCTTTTTGGATTGATTTATTCAGTTCTATGCATTTCTCACCCAGTATATATTCATTGATAAGTAGAGCATCCCCTCTGCCGCGTCGGTATTTCTCAATTATTCTTAGATATATTCGTTCTACACGCTGATCGGATTGGCTTGTAAGTCTAATTAAACCAGATATCTGATCCGTTTTGAATTCGATCCCTTCTTCTACCAAGATCTGAATTTTGACACTTTCAATTCCAAGATAATTCTTAATTTTTCGTAACATAATGCGTGTGTTTTAACCCCACACCTTATGCTGTTTGTTTTGGCAGGTACCTTTGCATCCAACATGCATGCAGGGGCGTGACCCAGGATTTCAAAAACTCTTCTTTAGTCTTAACAAGATTATTGAAGACAAGAGTTTCATCTGTTATCAGGCCATCATGGATTGCATTCTTAACCGATGCAAACGGAATGCTTTCAATATCCTCATTCTTAAAGTAAAGTAAATTAAGCCTGTCAAAAAAGTCTATACCATGCTGGGCACCCAAATTTTGGATGAAATGTACCGATGAATCGATGGAGCAACCGCTTACATGATTGGATTCATCCGCTACAAGGACTAAGAATCTATTGTGAAAAAGGTGTCCATAACTGTAAACAGGCTCTCCATGAGACAACCAGTTATGTGTAAAATTTATAATCTTATCCTGAATTTCTTCTGTTTCACCAGGCTTGGTAAATCTGTTTGCCTGGTAAATCCAAACTTTCGATTGATCAGGTAAGGCAATGAGGTCTATTCGCATTCTTACCAATTATTAGCTTGTACTATGAGTTCTGATATATCGTAGACCATAACGTCCTCATCCTTTTCTTTGTTCTTAAGGCCATCATCCATCATTAGAGTGCAATATGGGCAATTCACTGCTATTATATCCGGATTGGATTCAAGGAGTTCTTCAACACGCTCTACATTAAGTTTCTTGTTACCGGGTTCTTCCTCCTTAAACATTTGGGCTCCGCCGGCACCACAGCAAAGACCTTTGGATGTATTTCTCCTGGCCTCTACAACCTGACCATCAAGTTCTTCTAATATATTCCTGGGACCTTCATAGATACCATTTATTCGCCCTAGATAACATGAATCATGATAAACAATCTTCTTCCCTTTAAATTCACCCTTTTCAATGCTAATACGTTTTTCATTGATAAGTTGTTGGATCAATTGTGTGTGATGTACAACATCATAGTTACCGCCTAATTCCGGATATTCATTTTTAAGCGTATTGAAACAATGAGGACATGTCGTAACAATCTTATTGACATTGTACATATTTAGAGTTTCAATATTTTGCAGTGCTGACATTTGGAAAACAAACTCATTTCCAGAACGACGTGCGGGGTCACCCGTACAGCTTTCATCATTGCCGAGAACTGCAAATTCAATACCTGCATTGTGAAGTATTTTCACAAGAGCCCATGTTATTTTTTGAGCCCTCGAGTCAAAGCTTCCTGCGCAACCTACCCAGAATAAAATCTCGGGCTCTTTTCCAAGGCTTTTATATTCTTCTACTGTGTATACTTTCACATCTAATAATTTATAAAAATCAATTTGATTCAAGATTATTTGCCCAATCAAACCTTTGTCCCGGCATTTGCCATACAGCTCCATTATTTTCAATGGCATTGTACATAGGCATCCACTCTGAAGGTCCTTTAGATTCAGTGAGTAATTTATATCTTCTTAATTCAATGATGGGAGACAAAGGATCTATCATTACAGGACATGCTTCCACACATGCATTGCATGTTGTACAGGCAAAGATTTCTTCTTCTGAGATATAATCAAAAAGGGATTTGCCGTCATCAAAATCCGACTCTTTTACAGAGCCGTCAAGCTGAGTAATAATCTCCGTAGACCGATCCCTTATATCCATTAAAATCTTTCTAGGAGACAGCTTTTTACCTGTTAGGTTTGCAGGACACACTGATGTACATCGACCGCATTCTGTACAACTGTAGGCATCTAAAATGTTCTTCCAACTCAGGTCCGTTACATCTTTTGCACCAAACTCCGGTAATTCGTCCGTTATTTCAGATCCTGTCTCATCGGTAAGGCCCATCATAGATTTGACCTCATTGGTGATAACTGGCATATTTTCAATTGCTCCTCTGGCCTTCAAGCTGGCGAAATACACATTTGGAAATGCAAAAAGAATATGCAGATGTTTAGAATATGGCAGATACAATACGAATCCAAATACAACAGAGAGATGAAGCCACCAACCAAAGCGTTCCATTACAATCAGTGAAGACTGGCTCATACCTTGCAGGAGGTTTTCAAAAACAAGGCTGCTGATCAAAAGCTGTCCTGTATCAGGATAATGTGAATCGGCCAGATTTTGTAAAGCCAGATCTGCACTGTTCATTGAAAAAATACCAAATATTAATATTATCTCACCTATAAGGATGAGGTTGGCATCAAGACGCGGCCAACCGTCCATTTCCGGTTTGACAAACCGCGGTATTTTTAGAAGGTTCCTTCTCCATAAAAAGATCAATGTGGAAACGAAAGCAAGAACAGAAAGAATTTCAATAAAATTTATGATGACATTATATAAAGGCCCGATCTTATCAGCAAAAAACCTGTGATGGCCTGAAACCCCATCAACTATTATTTCA